>Ga0209699_100060_pt1 | contig 137259 bp, 130 predicted proteins | sample SynthPrep_1_END__FD_187204 | JGI IMG/M metagenome (GOLD analysis project Ga0209699, IMG submission 187204) | Synthetic microbial communities from Ohio, USA - SynthPrep_1_END_DS7_MetaG (SPAdes) (version 2) | ecosystem: Engineered > Bioreactor > Aerobic > Activated sludge | place: USA: Ohio...
CTTGTCGGCTTCGGACAGTTCGTCCATACCCAGGATCGCAATGATGTCCTTCAGCTCTTTGTAGCGCTGCAGCACGTACTGAACGCCGCGAGCGGTTTCGTAGTGCTCGTTGCCGATCACGTTCGGGTCCAGCTGACGGGAAGTCGAGTCCAGTGGATCTACCGCTGGGTAGATACCCAGGGAAGCGATGTCACGGGACAGTACGACGGTGGCGTCCAAGTGGGCGAAGGTGGTCGCTGGCGACGGGTCGGTCAAGTCGTCCGCAGGTACGTATACCGCTTGGATCGAAGTGATCGAGCCTTGCTTGGTCGAAGTGATACGTTCTTGCAGAACGCCCATCTCTTCAGCCAGGGTCGGCTGGTAACCTACTGCGGAAGGCATACGGCCCAGCAGTGCGGATACTTCGGTACCGGCCAGGGTATAACGATAGATGTTGTCGACGAACAGCAGAACGTCGTTACCTTCGTCACGGAACTTCTCGGCCATGGTCAGGCCGGTCAGAGCTACGCGCAGACGGTTTCCCGGCGGCTCGTTCATCTGGCCGTATACCAGTGCCACTTTGTCCAGAACGTTGGAATCCTTCATCTCGTGGTAGAAGTCGTTACCCTCACGAGTACGCTCACCCACACCGGCGAACACGGAATAACCGCTGTGCTCGATGGCGATGTTACGGATCAGTTCCATCATGTTTACGGTCTTGCCCACACCGGCACCACCGAACAGACCGACTTTACCGCCCTTGGCGAACGGGCAAACCAGGTCGATAACCTTGATGCCGGTTTCCAGGAGGTCGTTGCCGCCAGCTTGTTCAGCGAAGGACGGCGCAGGACGGTGAATGCCCCAACGCTCTTCTTCGCCGATCGGGCCAGCTTCGTCGATCGGGTTGCCCAGTACGTCCATAATCCGGCCCAGGGTCGCTTTACCGACCGGTACGGAGATGGCTGCGCCAGTGTTGTTGACGTCCAGACCGCGCTTTAAGCCCTCGGTGGAGCCCATCGCAATGGTACGTACCACGCCGTCGCCCAGCTGCTGCTGAACTTCCAGAGTGGTTTCGGCGCCTTGAACCTTCAAGGCGTCGTAGATGCTCGGTACGCTGTCGCGTGGAAATTCCACGTCGATAACGGCGCCGATGATTTGAACGATACGTCCGCTACTCATAGCTGGATCCTCTGAATATTTGAACCGTTAAACCGCGGCAGCGCCGCCGACGATTTCCGAGATCTCTTGGGTGATCGCAGCCTGACGCGCCTTGTTGTAGATCAGCTGCAAATCGCTGATCAAATCACCGGCGTTGTCGGTAGCGTTCTTCATCGCGATCATCCGCGCAGCTTGTTCAGCCGCGTTGTTCTCGACCACCGCCTGGTAGACCTGCGACTCCACGTAGCGAACCATCAAGCCGTCAAGCAGCTCTTTGGCGTCCGGTTCGTAGAGATAGTCCCAGTGGTGCTTGAGTTCTTGATCCGGGGTTGCCACCAGCGGAATCAACTGCTCCACCGTAGGCTGTTGCGTCATGGTGTTGATGAACTTGTTGGACACCACGGACAGGCGGTCAATCCGGCCGTCCAGGTAGGCATCCAGCATCACCTTGACGCTGCCGATCAGATCATTGATCGACGGCTCTTCACCCAGGTGGCTGATTGCAGCGACGACGTTACCGCCGAAGTTACGGAAGAAAGCCGCACCTTTGCTGCCTACCACGCACAGATCGATCTCGACGCCATTTTCGCGGTTTACCGCCATGTCCTTGACCAAAGCCTTGAACAGGTTGGTATTCAAACCACCGCACAGACCACGGTCACTGCTCACCACGATATAACCGACGCGCTTGATTGCGCGGTCGATCATGAACGGGTGGCGATATTCCGGGTTGGCGTTGGCCAGATGACCAATAACCTGGCGGATGCGCTCCGCGTAAGGACGGCTAGCAGCCATGCGCATTTGTGCCTTGCGCATTTTGCTGACCGCCACTTTTTCCATGGCGCTGGTAATCTTTTGCGTGCTTTTGATGCTCGCAATCTTACTGCGAATCTCTTTTGCGCCTGCCATGTAACACCTATCAGGTTAGCAAGCGGGAGCCTCGCGGCCCCCGCTGCGGCTTACCAGGTTTGGGTGGCCTTGAACTTCTCGATACCGGCTTTCAGGCCAGCGTCGATTTCGTCATTGAAGTCACCCTTCACGTTGATCTTCGCCATCAAATCGGCGTGATCGCGGTTGAAGTAAGCAATCAGCGCTTGTTCGAAGCTACCGATCTTGGCGATTTCGACGTCAGTCAGGAACCCACGTTCAGCGGCATACAGCGACAGCGACATGTCAGCGATGGACATAGGCGCGTATTGCTTCTGCTTCATCAGCTCGGTAACGCGCTGACCGTGTTCAAGTTGCTTACGGGTCGCTTCGTCCAGGTCAGAAGCGAACTGGGCGAATGCCGCCAGTTCACGGTACTGAGCCAGGGCGGTACGGATACCACCGGACAGCTTCTTGATGATCTTGGTCTGAGCGGCACCACCTACACGGGATACCGAAACACCGGCGTTCACTGCCGGGCGGATGCCGGAGTTGAACATGGCCGATTCCAGGAAGATCTGACCGTCGGTGATGGAAATCACGTTGGTCGGAACGAACGCGGAAACGTCGCCAGCCTGAGTTTCGATGATCGGCAGTGCGGTCAGGGAACCGGTCTTGCCAGTTACCGCGCCGTTGGTGAACTTCTCTACGTACTCTTCCGAAACGCGGGATGCGCGCTCCAGCAGACGGGAGTGGAGATAGAACACGTCGCCTGGGTAAGCTTCACGGCCTGGTGGACGGCGCAGCAGCAGGGAAATCTGGCGGTAAGCCACTGCTTGCTTGGACAGATCGTCATAAACGATCAGCGCGTCTTCACCGCGGTCACGGAAGAATTCGCCCATGGTGCAACCGGAGTACGGTGCCAGGAATTGCAGGGCAGCGGATTCGGAAGCACTGGCAGCCACGATGATGGTGTTGGCCAGAGCGCCGTTTTCTTCCAGCTTGCGAACAACGTTGGCGATGGTCGATTGTTTCTGACCGATAGCCACGTATACGCAGAAGATGCCGCTGTCTTTCTGGTTGATGATTGCGTCGATCGCCAGAGCGGTCTTACCGATCTGACGGTCACCGATGATCAGCTCACGCTGGCCACGGCCGACAGGGATCATGGCATCGACAGCCTTGTAGCCAGTCTGTACAGGCTGGTCTACCGACTTACGCCAGATCACGCCTGGAGCAACTTTCTCGACCGCGTCGGTCTCGGTGTTGCCCAGTGGACCTTTGCCGTCAACTGGGTTACCCAGTGCGTCGACTACGCGACCCAGCAGTTCCTTACCAACCGGAACTTCGAGGATGCGGCCGGTGCACTTGGCGCTCATGCCTTCAGCCAGAGTCGTGTATGCGCCCAGTACAACGGCACCTACGGAGTCTTGCTCGAGGTTGAGTGCCATACCGTAGACACCGCCCGGAAACTCGATCATCTCGCCGTACATGACGTCGGCCAGACCGTGAATCCGCACGATACCGTCAGAAACGCTGACGACAGTGCCTTCGTTACGGGCTTGGGAGGTCACATCGAGCTTTTCGATGCGGCCCTTGATAATTTCACTTATTTCGGAAGGATTGAGTTGCTGCATTGCTCTGCTGCCCCTTCAAACTCAAGATTTCAATGCTTCGGCAAGTTTCGCGATTTTGCCGCGAATCGAGCCATCGATAACCAGGTCGCCGGCGCGGATGACGACACCACCAATCAGGGCAGCGTCCTCCGCAACTTGCAGGCGCACTTCCCGGTCGAGTCGTGCACTGAGAACCTTGGCGAGTTTGTCTTGCTGTTCTTGGTTCAACGCAAAAGCACTGGTGACTTCCACATCTACCGACTTCTCTTGCTCGGCCTTGTACAGGTCGAACAGGGCGGCGATCTCCGGCAGAAGCAGGAGACGGTCGTTTTCGGCAACGACGTGGATGAAATTCTGTGCCTTGGCATCGAACTTGTCGCCGCACACGTCGATAAACGTGGCGGCCTTGTCTGCGCTCGTCAGTCGCGGGGCCTTGAGCACGCGCCGCATGGTGTCGTCTTGCGACACTGCTGCAGCCAGGCCGAGCATGGCTGACCAAGAGGCCAGCTGCTGGTGGGCCTGAGCGTGCTCGAAGGCCGCCTTAGCGTAAGGTCGGGCCAACGTGGTCAGTTCTGCCATGATCGCCCTCGCTTAAATTTCAGCAGCCAGTTTGTTAACCAGCTCCGCGTGCGCGTTTTGATCGATTGTGGCACCCAGGATCTTCTCGGCGCCGCCAACGGCCAGCACACCCAGTTGGGCACGCAGCGCGTCTTTGACACTGTTCAGTTCCTGCTCGATCTCGGCCTGAGCCTGAACCTTCACACGGTCAGCGTCGACACGGGCTTTTTCAACAGCCTCTTCGACGATCTGGTTACCGCGTTTCTTGGCTTGCTCAATGATTTCGGCTGCCTGAGCTTTTGCTTCGCGCAGTTGCTGACCCGCTTTCTCTTGGGCCAGTTCCAGGTCGCGAGCTGCTCGGCTGGCAGCGTCCAGTCCATCCGCGATCTTCTTCTGACGTTCGTGCAAAGCCGCGATGACCGGAGGCCACACGAACTTCATGCAAAACAGTACAAAAATGAAGAACGCAACGGACTGGCCAATCAGGGTTGCATTAATGTTCACGCCAACACCTCGCTCGTTCGTTGTCCATCACACCAATCAACTCGAAAATTCGAGTGATTAGCCAGCGAGTTGACCAACGAAGGGGTTCGCGAAGGTGAAGAACAGAGCGATACCAACGCCGATCATGGTTACGGCGTCGAGCAGGCCGGCAACGATGAACATTTTAACTTGCAGCATTGGAACCATTTCTGGCTGACGCGCAGCGCCTTCCAGGAACTTGCCGCCCAACAGGCCGAAACCAATTGCGGTACCCAGTGCGCCCAGGCCGATCAACAGTGCAACAGCGATAGCGGTTAGACCAACTACAGTTTCCATCTTTCCTCCCGACTTTTACGTCGTATGGTTTAGGTTTTTTAGATTAAAGCGGTAAAACAAATCGTTTCATCGTGCCCTAGACGGGCCCCCTCCCGTTTGACCGGGAGGGACATCAGACTGGTCGAGACCGGTCTTAATGGTTCTCTTCGTGTGCCATCGACAGGTAGACGATGGTCAGCATCATGAAGATAAACGCTTGCAGGGTGATGATCAGGATGTGGAACACAGCCCACGCCCATTGCAGCACCACGCCCAGGCCGCTGAGCCAGAGCAGGCCGCTGCCGAACATCACGGCGATCAGGATGAACACCAGTTCGCCAGCGTACATGTTGCCGAACAGACGAAGTGCCAGAGAGATTGGCTTGGCGATCAGCGTCACGAATTCAAGCAGGAAGTTCACCGGAATCAGCAGCGCTTGAACAAAGATGTTCTTGCTGCCGAACGGGTGCAGGGTCAGTTCGCCGATGAAGCCGCCGATGCCCTTGATCTTGATGCTGTAGAAAATGATCAGTGCGAACACCGAGAAGGCCATGGCCAGCGTGGCGTTCGGGTCGGTAGTCGACACGGCACGGAAAGGAATGTGCGCATCGCCGGAGATCAGGATGGCCAGCTGAGGAATCCAATCGACCGGGATCAGGTCGATGGCGTTCATCAGGAACACCCATACGAAGATGGTCAGTGCCAGCGGTGCAATCACTGGGCTACGGCCATGGAAGCTGTCTTTCACGCTGCCATCGACGAACTGGACCAATACTTCAACGAAGTTCTGCAAAGCACCTGGCTGACCGGAAGTTGCCTTCTTGGCCGCCATGCGGAAAAGAAGAACGAAGATCAGACCCAACGCCACAGACCAGCCGAGAGTATCGACGTGGAATGCCCAGAAGCCCATTTCTTTGGCTTCTGCTGCGGTGTGGGCAAAGCCCCAGCCGCCATTAGGTAGCTGACCGAAGGTCAGGTTCTGCAAGTGGTGCTGGATATAGCCCGAAGCGGTTGTTTCTGCCATGGTTGCCTCAAACGCCCTAAGGTCTCGAAAGTCTTGTTCTCATAAGCAGGGGAGCGAACCAGCTGACCAGTTGGGTCAGCACGAAGACGCCGAATACAGCTAGCGGCGCCAATGGCTTCACACCTGCGAACGTCAATGCAAAGAGCACTGCCGTCAAAATCAGTTTGCCCGCCTCGCCAGCATAAAAAGACCGGACGATGGCTTGAGCTGCTCGGGCGCCGGAAAACCGAAATGCCCTATGAGCGAAATACACATTGGGGAGCAAGGCTATCAGTCCCCCACAAAGGCCTGAGTATCCGGCTACGACTCCATGCCAATGCCAGAGCGCCAAGGCGGCCAGCAATAAAACGACCAACTGAGCCAATAAAACCGGGAAAACCGCCAAGCGATGGAACGGCAAGCGGTTTGGCGTGCGGGTTTCCATCACTCTTGCTCCTCATGGGTCGGCTGCCAGAATTCAATAACTTGGCATAATTTGTGCCGACAAAATGCGCGCAGAGTATAGGGGCGGTTCAGCCCCTATTCAACTGCCGGGTAGTGATTTCCGACTGCACGCTACATGAGGAAATGTTTCAGCGGATGTGTGCAAGGACGCCTTGAAGCTCATCGAGGGAGTTATACCCGATCACCAACTGACCTTTCCCTTTCTTTCCGTGACGAATCTGCACCGCAGAGCCTAGGCGCTCGGCCAGGCGTTGCTCCAGGCGCGCGATATCCGGGTCGGGTTTGACAGGTTCGGCAGGCTGCTGTTTGCCACTCAACCACTGGCGAACCAGGGCTTCGGTCTGGCGTACGGTGAGACCACGTGCGACAACGTGTCGCGCCCCTTCAACCTGTTGATTTTCCGGCAAACCCAGCAAGGCACGGGCATGACCCATTTCCAGGTCGCCGTGGGACAGCATGGTCTTGATCACTTCAGGCAAAGCGATCAGGCGCAGCAAGTTGGCTACAGTAACGCGGGACTTACCCACAGCCTCGGCAACCTGCTGCTGAGTCAGCTGGAATTCCTGCTGCAGGCGCTGCAGGGCAACCGCTTCCTCGATGGGATTGAGATCTTCGCGCTGGATATTCTCGATCAGCGCCATGGCGATGGCGGTTTCGTCGGGAACATCGCGGACCATCGCCGGAATGGTTTCCTGACCCGCCTGCTGGCTGGCGCGCCAGCGGCGCTCGCCGGCGATGATTTCAAAACGGCCGGAACCGATCGGACGCACCACGATTGGCTGCATTACGCCCTGAGTCTTGATCGAGCTCGCCAATTCTTCCAGCGCCTGAGGGTCCATGTCCCGGCGCGGCTGATACTTGCCGCGCTGGATCAGGTCCAGCGGCAAATGTTGCAGCTCACGCACATCGGCTTGAACCGCTTGTTCTTCCAGCGAGCTGACAGTCGGACCACTCAACAGTGCATCCAGTCCACGTCCGAGACCTCGTTTCTTGACGGCCATGGGGATTCCTTAAGTTGGCTGGGCAGCGGCTGCGCGTGAATTTTTCCGTTGCCGACGAACCATCTCGCCAGCGAGGGCCAGATAGGCGATGGCACCGCGCGACTGTTTGTCGTAGACCAACGCCGGCATACCATAACTGGGGGCTTCCGCCAGACGGATGTTGCGTGGGATCACTGTGTCATACAGCTGATCGCCGAAGTGTTCCTTGAGTTGCGCGGAAACATCGTTCATCAGGCTCAGCCGCGGGTCGTACATGGTCCGCAGCAAGCCTTCGACCTTGAGGTTCGGATTGAGCAATTCGGAGATGCGCTTGATGTTATCCACAAGGTCGCTCAACCCTTCGAGAGCGAAGTACTCGCACTGCATGGGGATAATGACCCCATCGGCGGCAACCAGGGCGTTGAGCGTGAGCATCGACAGCGACGGCGGGCAGTCGATCAAAATGTAATCGTAGTTTTCCCGGATCGGCGCCAGGGCGCTGCGCAGACGGCTTTCCTTCATCTGCATTTCCAGCAGAACCACTTCCGCGGCGGTCAGGTCGCGGTTCGCCGGCAGTAGTTGATAACCGCCGTGCTCGGAGTAATGCATGGCCTGGGCCAGATCGCACTCGCCGATCAGCAGGTCGTAGACCGAATTTTCCAAGCCATGTTTATCCACACCGCTACCCATGGTGGCGTTGCCCTGTGGATCGAGATCGATCAACAGCACCCGGCGCTTGGTAGCAACCAGCGATGCTGCGAGGTTGATGCAGGTGGTGGTCTTGCCCACGCCACCTTTCTGGTTCGCTATCGCGAATACCTTAGCCATTCTTGCTTGTGTTCCCAATCATGCCGTGCGGCGCAGTATCAGCAGATGGCGTTGGCCTTGGCAACCGGGTACGGCCAGGGCGTGTTCGCTATCGAGGTGGAAGTCCGCCGGCAATGCTACCAGCTCATCGGCGGGATGAACGCCCTTCATTGCCAGCCAACGTGTATCGCGGTCGCCGAGGTGGCGAGTCCAGTTGGTGAAGTTCTCCATGCTGCTGAATGCCCGGGAAATGATCCCGTTGAATGGCTGCTGCGGCTGGAAAGCCTCGACACGACTGTGGATAACTTGCAGGTTATCCAGCTTCAGTTCCAGTTTGACCTGAGTCAGGAAGCGGGTTTTCTTGCCATTGCTGTCCAGACAGGTCACTTGCGAATCCGGAAACAGGATAGCCAATGGAATGCCCGGCATCCCGCCGCCGCTGCCAACGTCCAGCCAGCGGCCGTTTTCGATGAACGACATCACGCTCAGGCTATCGAGCAGATGACGCGAGACCATTTCATCCGGATCACGTACTGCGGTCAGGTTGTAAGCCTTGTTCCATTTGATCAGCAGAGCCAGATACCCCAGCAGCAACTCGTGCTGGGCTTCTGTCAGGTTGACACCGAGTTGGCGAGCACCTGTGGATAACTCTTCTGCATGTTGCGAGGTGACCTGCGAACTCAAGCGCTTTGCTCCAACTGACGGCCCGCGCCGCGTTTTTTCAAGTGAATCATCAACAGCGAAATCGCTGCCGGGGTCACGCCCGGAATCCGCGAAGCCTGGCCCAGGGTTTCAGGACGCGTGGCGCCGAGCTTGCTCTGGATCTCTTTCGAGAGACCGGAAATGTTGCTGTAGTCGATATCCACAGGCAGCTTGGTGTCTTCGCTGGCCCGCAGACGAGCGATTTCGTCCTGCTGGCGATCGATGTAGCCGGCGTACTTGGTCTTGATCTCGACTTGCTCGGCGACCTGTGGATCTTCTGCGCCCTGCCCGGTCACTTCGACCAGACCAGCGTAGTCGATTTCCGGACGGCTCAGCAGATTCAGCAAGTTGTACTCATGGGTCAGCGGTGTGCCGAACTTTTCGGCGATCGCATCACCCTGCTCGGTACCCGGACGAACCCAAGTGCTTTTCAGGCGTTGCTCTTCCAGGGCAATACCTTCGCGTTTTTTGCAGAACGCGGCCCAACGGACATCGTCCACCAGGCCCAGTTCCCGACCTTTTTCGGTCAGGCGCAGGTCGGCATTGTCTTCGCGCAGGATCAGGCGGTATTCGGCACGGGATGTAAACATCCGATACGGTTCCTGGGTTCCCAGGGTAATCAGGTCGTCGACCAACACACCGATGTAGGCTTCATCGCGACGCGGGCACCAGCTGTCTTTGCCCTGCGCGCGCAATGCGGCGTTGGCACCGGCGAGCAAACCCTGGGCGCCGGCTTCTTCGTAACCTGTGGTGCCGTTGATCTGGCCGGCAAAGAACAGGCCGCCGATCACTTTGGTTTCCAGGCTGTACTTCAGGTCGCGCGGATCGAAGTAGTCGTACTCGATGGCATAGCCGGGACGCACGATGTGCGCGTTTTCCATACCGCGGATCGATTGCACGATCTGCAACTGCACATCGAACGGCAGGCTTGTGGATATCCCGTTCGGGTACAGCTCGTGAGTGGTCAGGCCTTCCGGCTCGATGAAGACCTGATGGCTTTCCTTGTCGGCAAAGCGATGGATCTTGTCTTCGATCGACGGGCAGTAGCGCGGGCCAATGCCCTCGATCGAGCCGGCATCGGAATACATCGGCGAACGGTCGAGGTTTGCAGCGATGATTTCGTGAGTCCGCGCATTGGTATGAGTAATCCAGCAACTGACCTGCCGCGGATGCTGTTCCTTGTTGCCCAGGAAAGACATGACCGGGATTGGCGTATCGCCCGGTTGCTCGGTCATCACCGAGAAATCCACAGACCGGCCATCGATGCGCGGTGGCGTACCGGTTTTCAGGCGGCCCACACGCAGAGGCAATTCGCGCAGACGGCGAGCCAGAGCGATCGACGGCGGATCACCGGCACGACCGCCGGAATAATTCTGCAAACCGATGTGGATAAGTCCGCCGAGGAAGGTACCGGTGGTCAACACCACCGACTCGGCGAAGAAACGCAGGCCCATTTGGGTCACTACGCCGCGGACCTGGTCCTGTTCGACGATCAGGTCATCCGCTGCCTGTTGAAATATCCACAGGTTCGGCTGGTTTTCCAGGATTTCGCGGACAGCAGCCTTGTACAGAATACGGTCGGCCTGGGCGCGGGTAGCACGCACGGCTGGGCCTTTACGGCTGTTCAACACCCGAAACTGAATACCACCTTTATCGGTAGCCATGGCCATCGCGCCGCCGAGGGCGTCGATTTCTTTGACCAGATGACTTTTACCGATCCCGCCAATCGCGGGATTGCAGCTCATTGCTCCGAGGGTTTCCACGTTGTGCGTCAGCAACAGGGTTTTTGCCCCCATGCGTGCTGATGCAAGTGCTGCCTCGGTACCGGCATGACCGCCGCCGATGACGATCACTTCAAAACGGGAAGGGAAATCCACCACGCACCTCGTGCCTGCTTATATGGGTAAAAAAGGATGGGTTCTTGGGATAACGGACAAGTATAGGGTCTTCGCCCTTCCTAAAGAACCCTTTGCACAAAATTTAACCAGCTGTGGATGACTCACGGACAATAGAAATTAAAAAGAAAGAAATTTATTAAATCTTTGTTTTTATGTTTATTCTTAGACACCGACCTATCTGTGGATAGATTCATACAGCCCTTTATTTTCAATGTGTACAGAGATTCAAAAGTCTGTGGTTAGGTAGCAACGAGGCCCTTGGATAACCGGTGTAAGCCTGTGGATTAAAGTGATGCTTATCCACAGAGCGGGTTTTCCTCAGTTTTGACGCCCTGTTATCAACTGAGCCTAAGGGCAGTTATTCACAGGGCTTAATCCACAGAAAAAAGCTCATCCGACCAAACGGCGGCCACAAGAAATCCGCCGAAGCGCCCAAGTGCGCCCGACAAACTCGGAAATGATGGGGAGTGCGAGGGATTGCAGAAGCGGGTTTGCCCGTGATGCCGGCGGAACACCGTCATGAGCATCACGAGCAACCAAGCCGTCGAACGGCTGCTCCTATAGGGAGATGGGGTTACTTACCGATGCAGAAGCTGGAGAAGATCCGGCCCAGCAGGTCGTCCGAGCTGAAAGCGCCGGTAATTTCTCCCAGGGATTGCTGGGCTTGGCGCAGGTCTTCAGCCAGCAACTCGCCGGCGCCGGCCAGGGTCAGTTGCGAACGGCCATGTTCAAGTGCGTCGCTGGCGTGGTGAAGGGCCTCCAGGTGACGTCTGCGTGCACTGAAGCTGCTTTCGGAAGTCTGTTCGTAACCCATGCAGGCCTTGAGGTGCTCACGCAGCAGTTCCAGGCCCTCGCCGCCGGCCTTGGCACTGAGGCTGATAGTCACGTGGCCATCGTCGCTGACCTCCAGGGCGATCGCTTCGCTGGTCAGATCGGCCTTGTTGCGGATCAGCGTGACTTTCGCCGGATCCGGCCGCTGTTCCAGGAACTCGGGCCACAAGGCAAAGGGGTCCAGCGCTTCCGGGGCCGTGGCGTCGACCACCAGCAATACGCGATCGGCCTCGCCAATGGCCTTGAGGGCACGTTCCACACCGATCTTTTCCACCTGGTCTTCGGTATTGCGCAACCCTGCGGTATCCACAACGTGCAACGGCATACCGTCGATGTGGATATGTTCACGCAGCACATCCCGGGTGGTACCGGCGATCTCGGTGACAATCGCCGCTTCGCGTCCGGCCAGGGCATTGAGCAGGCTGGACTTGCCGGCATTCGGCCGGCCAGCGATGACCACGGTCATGCCGTCACGCAGCAAGGCGCCCTGCCCGGCTTCGCGGACCACGGTGGATAACTCGTCGCGCACCGCGTCTAGCATCTGCAGGACATGGCCATCGGCCAGGAAGTCGATTTCTTCCTCGGGAAAATCGATGGCCGCCTCGACGTAGATGCGCAGCGCGATCAATTGCTCGGTCAGGTTATGCACACGCTTGGAGAATGCCCCCTGCAAAGAGCGCAAGGCATTGCGCGCGGCCTGTGCGGAACTGGCTTCGATCAGGTCGGCGATGGCTTCGGCCTGGGCCAGGTCGAGCTTGTCGTTGAGGAACGCGCGCTCGCTGAATTCCCCCGGCCGGGCCAGGCGGCATCCCAGCTGCAGGCAACGCTGCAGCAACATATCCAGGACGATCGGGCCGCCGTGGCCCTGAAGTTCCAGCACGTCTTCGCCGGTAAAGGAGTTCGGCCCCGGAAAATACAAGGCGATCCCCTCATCCAGGACCTCGTTCCGATCGCTGAAAAACGGCCCGTAATGGGCGTAACGCGGTTTCAGCTCGCGGCCGCTGATGGCCTTGGCGGCGACACTGGCCAACGGCCCGGAAATACGCACGATGCCCACACCACCGCGCCCCTGGGCGGTGGCTACGGCTGCGATGGTTTCACGAGGGACATTCATAACCCGCTCCAGACATAAAGAGGCAGACAAAAGTGACAGATAGCAAAACGCCCCACTAGGGGGCGTTTTGAGTGGTTATCCACAGAGTAGGTCAGGCAGCTGCTTTCTTGGTAGCCGCTTCGATCTTACGTGTGATGTACCACTGTTGGGCGATCGACAGGCAGTTGTTCACCACCCAGTACAGCACCAGGCCCGCCGGGAACCACAGGAAGAAGAAGGTGAAGATGATTGGCATCATTTTCATCACCTTGGCCTGCATCGGATCCGGAGGAGTCGGGTTCAGTTGCTGCTGGATGAACATGGTGGCGCCCATGATGATCGGCAGGATGAAGAACGGATCCTTGATCGACAGGTCGGTAATCCACAGCATGAACGGTGCCTGGCGCATTTCTACGCTTTCCAGGAGTACCCAGTACAAGGACAGGAACACGGGCATCTGCACGAGGATTGGCAAGCAACCACCCAGCGGATTGATCTTCTCTTTCTTGTACAGCTCCATCATGGCTTGCGACATTTTCTGCCGGTCGTCGCCATGTTGCTCTTTCAGAGCCGCCAGTTTCGGCGCCACTGCACGCATGCGCGCCATGGATTTGTAGCTGGCCGCCGACAGTGGGAAGAAGATCCCCTTGATCAGCATGGTCAGGAAGATGATCGACCAACCCCAGTTACCCACAATGCTGTGGATATGTTGCAGCAGCCAGAAGATCGGCTGGGCAATGAACCACAGAATGCCGTAGTCGACAGTCAGTTCCAGGCCTGGGGACAACTCTTTCAGCACGGCCTGGCTTTTCGGACCGGCGTACAGAGTGGCAGTGGTTTCAGCCTTGGCACCTGGTGCAACGGTCAGCGCCGGGCCGGTGAAACCTATGATGTAGTTGCCTTGGTTGTCTTTGCGGGTCTGCACCACGTTGCTTTCGTTCTTCGCCGGGATCCAGGCGGTCACGAAGTAGTGTTGCAGCCAGGCAACCCAGCCACCTTGCACGGTTTCTTTCAGTGAGCCCTTGTCGATATCTTTCATCGACACTTTTTTGTACGGCTCGGAACTTGTCCACAGGGCGGCGCCCAGGTAAGTCGCGGTACCGGTGGCGGTGCTGGAAGAAGGATCGGAGCTGGCGTCGCGTTTGAGCTGGGCAAACAGGTTGCCAGTCCAGGCCTTGTCGCTGGTGTTGTCGATCAGATAGGTGACTTTCAGATCGTACAGACCGCGGGTAAAGGTGAAACGCTTGATGTAGTTGACGCCGGCGTCGCTGAATTTCAGGTCGACATTCAGCTGGTTCTGGCCGTCAGCCAGTTGATAAGTCTTTTTTTCGGCCGAGTAAACCGGGCGTCCGGCAGGACGGGCATCTGGGCCGTTGGTACCGGTCAGGCCGCTTTGCGCCAGATAAGTACGTTCGCCACCGTTATCGAACAGCTGGAACGGAATTTCCGGATGGTCCTGGCGACGTGGATACAGCGGCAGCTTCAGCTGGGCGATATCACCACCTTGAGGATCGATAGCCAGATCGAGCACATCCGTTTTTACCTGGATGAGGTCTTTGCTTGCCGCTACCGGAGTTTCGGTAGGGGTGCTGGTATCGGTATTCGCGCTGGGTACATCGGCACTGGCGGAAGCATTGTTACCAACAGGCGTATCCGGTAGAGCCGGGGTGGCGGTGTTGGCAGCAACATTCTGAGTCGGCAGGGCAGCCTGGCCATAATCCTGGTTCCACTTAAGAACCATGACGTAGGACACGATTGCCAGGGCGACGATCAGGATCGTGCGTTTAATATCCATGATTACTCGGCCATCGAAGAAGAACGGGAGGTAGGGATAGGTGGAACCGGGTCATAACCACCGGGATTCCACGGATGACAGCGACCTAAACGACGAAAGGTCAGCCAGCCACCGCGCAGAAGGCCATGATTTTCGATGGCTTCATACGCGTAGCAGGAACAGCTGGGGTAGAAACGACAGTGACTGGCCATCAGAGGACTAATGGCATAGCGATAAAACTGGATCGGAACGAGTGCCAGTTTACGCATTCGGGCTGTCTACCCCTACAGTTTCGGGTTTGGCTGCTGGTGCCGGCTTGTTACGGGCCAGACGCTTCCAGAGCTTGTCGAAATGCTGAATCAATTCGGGGTTTTCTACATCGCCCAAACCTTTGCGCGCGACGATAACGATGTCCCAGCCGACCAGAGCATCCTGGTGCAGGCGAAACGATTCGCGCATCAGACGTTTGAGGCGATTGCGCTCAACGGAGAGCTTGACGCTCTTTTTTCCGATAACCAGCCCCAGACGGGGATGATCCAGATCGTTGTTGCGCGCAAGGAGCAGGAGATTTTTCCCCGGAACCTTGCCGGTAGGGGAGTCAAAGACTGCCTTGAAATGCCGGGGGGTAAGCAGACGCTTTTCCCGACTGAAGTCCTGACTCACCTCCAGTGCCGGAGTATCAAACTGCCAGACGCGCACGACCTTTGGCGCGACGACGCGACAGGACGGCACGACCGTTCTTGGTAGCCATGCGAGCACGGAAACCGTGGGTACGAGCGCGTTTGATAGTGCTTGGTTGGAAAGTACGTTTCATTGTCGTGTTACCTGGTTCGTCCACAACGGGCCGGAATGGCCCCCGTTTTAAGAGATCGGCGATTCTAGAGAAAGCAAGCCTCTAGGTCAATTTCCAACCAGCTTTTCCTTTGTCTGGGTATGTCCACATCGAAGACTGAAGAACCCGGTCAGCCAGATATAAAAATAAAGAAGGGAATTATTTAAAGCTTTTCTGTAAAGCTTATAAAAGCTAGGGATGCCTCTGTCTGTGGATAACTACATTCAGCCCTTGTAGACCGTGGTGTACAGAGAATGACAACACTGTCGAGAAACGGTGCTCTGCCTGTGCTGCGCTATCGGAAAAGCTGTGTGTGGAAAGGTGAGTTATCCACAAGCGGGTTATCCACCGATTTTCGCCCCCAGTTGTGCAATGCCCTCAGGCATGGTTATCCACAGAGCTTATGCACATACCATTGGTCGTGTTTTTTCGGGATAAAGCGTTGATTCATAGTGCCCTGTGATCAACCTACATGTGGATAAGTGTGCGTCTGGTCGCTACAATGGCGGCTTGTTTTTGCCTCACCGGCTTTCAACTTAGGGGATATCCGTGTCAGTGGAACTTTGGCAGCAGTGCGTGGAGCTTCTGCGTGATGAGCTGCCTGCCCAGCAATTCAACACTTGGATCCGTCCGCTACAGGTCGAAGCCGAAGGCGACGAGTTGCGTGTATACGCACCGAATCGTTTTGTTCTCGATTGGGTCAACGAAAAGTACCTGGGCCGCGTGCTCGAGCTGCTGGATGAGCATGGCAATGGCATGGCGCCGGCGCTTTCCTTATTAATAGGCAGCAAACGCAGTTCCGCTCCTCGTGCGGCACCCAATGCTCCGCTGGCCGCCGCGGTTGCCTCTCAGGTTCAGCAGGCAGCAGCTGCCGCCCCAGTCGCTGCGCCGGCTCCGGCCGCACCGACCAAACCGGCGACCCAGAAAGCCGCCGAAGTCAGCGAAGAACCCTCTCGTGACAGCTTCGACCCGATGGCGGGGGCCAGCTCGCAGCAGGCTCCAGTACGCGCCGAACAGCGCACCGTTCAGGTGGAAGGTGCGCTCAAGCACACCAGTTACCTGAACCGCACCTTTACCTTCGAAAACTTTGTGGAAGGCAAGTCCAACCAGCTGGCCCGCGCCGCGGCCTGGCAGGTAGCCGACAACCCCAAGCATGGTTACAACCCGCTCTTCCTTTATGGGGGCGTAGGTTTGGGTAAGACCCACTTGATGCATGCTGTGGGTAACCACCTATTAAAGAAGAACCCGAATGCCAAGGTCGTGTACTTGCATTCCGAGCGCTTCGTGGCGGACATGGTCAAGGCGTTGCAACTCAACGCGATCAACGAATTCAAGCGTTTCTACCGTTCGGTGGATGCGTTGCTGATCGACGATATCCAGTTCTTCGCCCGCAAGGAGCGTTCCCAGGAAGAGTTTTTCCACACCTTCAACGCCCTGCTCGAAGGCGGCCAACAGGTGATTCTCACCAGTGACCGCTATCCGAAGGAGATCGAAGGCCTGGAAGAACGCCTGAAATCGCGCTTCGGCTGGGGCCTGACGGTGGCGGTAGAGCCTCCGGAACTGGAAACCCGCGTCGCGATCCTGATGAAGAAAGCCGACCAGGCCAAAGTCGAACTGCCTCACGATGCGGCGTTCTTCATTGCCCAGCGGATTCGCTCCAACGTGCGTGAGCTGGAGGGTGCGCTCAAGCGTGTCATCGCCCACTCGCACTTCATGGGGCGCGACATCACCATCGAGCTGATTCGCGAATCGCTGAAAGACTTGCTGGCCCTGCAGGACAAGCTGGTCTCTGTGGATAACATTCAGCGCACTGTCGCCGAGTACTACAAGATCAAGATCTCCGATCTGCTGTCCAAGCGTCGCTCGCGTTCTGTCGCGCGCCCGCGCCAGGTAGCCATGGCCTTGTCCAAGGAACTGACCAACCACAGCCTGCCGGAAATCGGCGATGTGTTCGGCGGCCGCGATCACACCACGGTCTTGCACGCATGCCGCAAGATCAATGAACTTAAGGAATCCGACGCGGACATCCGCGAGGACTACAAGAACCTGCTGCGTACTCTGACCACTTGATGACTCCAGCGCAGCTTATTAAGGCAAGGGACTAGACCATGCATTTCACCATTCAACGCGAAGCCCTGTTGAAACCCCTGCAACTGGTCGCCGGCGTCGTCGAACGTCGTCAGACCTTGCCGGTACTTTCCAACGTGCTGTTGGTTGTCGAAGGCCAGCAACTGTCGCTGACCGGTACCGACCTGGAAGTCGAGCTGGTCGGTCGCGTGCAGTTGGAAGAGCCGGCGGAGCCAGGCGAAATCACTGTCCCGGCGCGTAAGCTGATGGACATCTGCAAGAGCCTACCGAACGATGCGCTGATCGACATCAAGGTCGACGAGCAGAAGCTGGTGGTCAAGGCTGGCCGTAGCCGCTTTACCCTGTCCACCTTGCCGGCCAACGACTTCCCGACCGTGGAAGAAGGCCCGGGCTCGCTGACCTGCCAGCTGGAGCAGAGCAAGCTGCGTCGCCTGATCGAGCGCACCAGCTTCGCCATGGCCCAACAGGACGTGCGTTATTACCTCAACGGAATGCTGCTGGAGGTCTCCGCCGGCATCATCCGCGCCGTGGCCACCGACGGTCACCGCCTGGCCATGTGCTCGATGCAGGCCGATATCGGTCAGCCGGATCGCCATCAGGTGATCGTGCCGCGCAAAGGTATCCTGGAACTGGCCCGCCTGCTCACCGAGCCGGATGGCATCGTCAGCATCGTGCTGGGTCAGCACCACATTCGTGCTACTACCGGCGAGTTCACCTTCACCTCCAAGCTGGTCGACGGCAAGTTCCCGGACTATGAGCGCGTGCTGCCGAAGGGCGGTGACAAGCTGGTACTGGGCGACCGTCAGGCGCTGCGTGAGGCTTTCAGCCGTACTGCGATTCTGTCCAACGAGAAGTACCGCGGTATCCGTCTGCAACTGGCCAACGGTCAGCTGAAAATCCAGGCGAACAACCCGGAGCAGGAAGAGGCGGAAGAAGAAGTAGGCGTGGAATACAACGGCGGCTCGCTGGAGATCGGCTTCAACGTGAGCTACCTGCTCGACGTGTTGGGCGTGATGACCACCGAACAGGTACGCCTGATCCTGTCCGATTCCAACAGCAGTGCGCTGGTGCAGGAATCCGACAACGACGACTCGGCCTACGTTGTCATGCCGATGCGCCTGTAATCATGCTCAGCAGAAGCTAGATGTCCCTCAGTCGCGTCTCGGTCACCGCGGTGCGCAATCTGCACCCGGTGACCTTCTCCCCCTCTCCCCGCATCAACCTTCTCTACGGCGCCAACGGCAGTGGCAAAACCAGCGTGCTGGAAGCCATCCACTTGCTGGGGCTTGCTCGCTCGTTTCGCAGTGCCCGTTTATTGCCGGTGATCCAGTACGAGCAACTCGCTTGTACGGTGTTCGGTCAGGTCGAGCTGGCAGAAGGCGGGCATAGCAGCCTGGGGATATCTCGCGACCGGCAGGGCGAATTCCAGATCCGTATCGACGGGCAGAACGCCCGCAGCGCGGCACAGCTGGCGGAGATCCTGCCCCTGCAGTTGATCAACCCGGACAGTTTCCGCCTGCTGGAAGGTGCTCCGAAAATCAGGCGCCAGTTCCTTGATTGGGGCGTGTTCCACGTGGAACCCCGCTTCATGTCAACCTGGCAGCGCTTGCAGAAGGCCCTGCGGCAGCGGAACTCATGGCTGCGGCATGGTACACTTGACGCCGCTTCGCAAGCAGCCTGGGACAGGGAACTGTGTCAGGCCAGCGCTGAAATTGATGAATACCGCCGCGCTTATATCAAAGCCTTGAAACCAGTCTTTGAGCGGACCTTGAGCGAGCTGGTAGAGCTCGAGGGCTTAACGCTTAGCTATTACCGTGGTTGGGATAAAGAGCGAGAGCTCAGTGCAGTGCTCGCGACATCCCTCCATCGTGATCAGCAAATGGGTCATACCCAGGCCGGCCCCCAACGTGCTGATTTGCGTCTCAGATTGGGCGCACACAACGCTGCGGACATCTTGTCCCGCGGTCAGCAGAAGTTGGTGGTCTGTGCCTTGCGGATCGCCCAGGGGCACCTGGTCAGCCAGGCCCGGCGCGGTCAATGTATTTATCTGGTGGATGACTTGCCGTCCGAACTGGACGAGCAGCATCGCCGCGCACTTTGTCGCTTGTTGGAAGACTTACGCTGCCAGGTGTTCATCACCTGTGTAGACCACGAATTATTGAGGGAAGGCTGGCAGACGGAAACGCCAGTTGCCCTGTTCCACGTGGAACAGGGCCGTATCACCCAGACCCACGACCATCGGGAGTGAAGGCATGAGCGAAGAAAACACGTACGACTCGAGCAGCATTAAAGTGCTGAAAGGTTTGGATGCCGTACGCAAACGTCCCGGTATGTACATTGGTGACACCGACGATGGCAGCGGTCTGCACCATATGGTGTTCGAGGTGGTCGATAACTCGATCGACGAAGCTCTGGCCGGCCATTGCGACGACATCAGCATCATCATCCACCCGGACGAATCCATTACCGTGCGCGACAACGGTCGCGGCATCCCGGTAGACGTGCATAAAGAAGAAGGCGTTTCCGCAGCCGAGGTCATCATGACCGTACTGCACGCCGGCGGTAAGTTCGACGATAACTCCTACAAAGTATCCGGCGGTCTGCACGGTGTGGGTGTGTCGGTAGTGAACGCCCTGTCCGAAGAACTGGTCCTGACCGTTCGCCGCAGTGGCAAGATCTGGGAACAGACCTACGTTCATGGTGTGCCTCAGGCGCCTATGGCTATCGTCGGTGACAGCGAAACCACCGGTACCCAGATTCACTTCAAGGCTTCCAGCGAGACCTTCAAGAACATCCACTTTAGCTGGGACATCCTGGCCAAGCGGATTCGTGAACTGTCCTTCCTCAACTCCGGTGTCGGTATCGTTCTGAAGGACGAGCGCAGCGGCAAGGAAGAACTGTTCAAGTACGAAGGCGGCTTGCGTGCGTTCGTTGAATACCTGAACACCAACAAGACTGCGGTCAACCAGGTGTTCCACTTCAATGTGCAGCGTGAAGACGGCATCGGCGTGGAAATCGCCCTGCAGTGGAACGACAGCTTCAACGAAAACCTGCAGTGCTTTACCAACAACATTCCGCAGCGCGACGGCGGCACCCACCTGGTGGGCTTCCGTTCGGCGCTGACGCGTAACCTGAACAACTACATCGAACAGGAAGGCCTGGCGAAGAAGCACAAGGTCGCCACCACCGGTGACGATGCCCGTGAAGGCCTGACCGCGATCATTTCGGTCAAGGTGCCGGATCCGAAGTTCAGCTCCCAGACCAAAGACAAGCTGGTGTCTTCCGAAGTGAAGACCGCGGTCGAACAGGAAATGGGCAAGTACTTCTCCGACTTCCTGCTGGAAAACCCGAACGAAGCCAAGCTGGTGGTCGGCAAGATGCTCGACGCCGCCCGTGCCCGTGAAGCGGCGCGTAAAGCCCGTGAGATGACCCGTCGTAAAGGCGCGCTGGATATCGCCGGCCTGCCGGGCAAACTGGCGGACTGCCAGGAAAAAGACCCTGCCCTTTCCGAACTCTACCTGGTGGAAGGTGACTCTGCTGGCGGCTCCGCCAAGCAGGGACGCAACCGTAAGACTCAGGCGATCCTGCCGCTCAAGGGCAAGATCCTCAACGTCGAGAAAGCGCGCTTCGACAAGATGATTTCCTCGCAAGAGGTCGGCACCTTGATCACTGCACTCGGTTGCGGCATCGGCCGTGAAGAGTACAACATCGACAAGCTGCGTTATCACAACATCATCATCATGACCGACGCCGACGTCGACGGTTCGCACATCCGTACCCTGCTCCTGACCTTCTTCTTCCGTCAGTTGCCGGAGCTGATCGAGCGTGGCTACATCTACATCGCTCAACCGCCGCTGTACAAGGTCAAGAAAGGCAAGCAAGAGCAATACATCAAAGACGACGACGCCATGGAAGAGTACATGACGCAGTCGGCCCTGGAAGATGCGAGCCTGCACCTGAACGAAGAAGCACCGGGTATTTCCGGCGAGGCGCTGGAGCGCCTGGTGAACGACTTCCGCATGGTCATGAAGACCCTCAAGCGTCTGTCGCGCCTGTACCCTCAAGAGCTGACCGAGCACTTCATCTACCTGCCGGCCGTGAGCCTGGAGCAACTCTCCGATCACGCAGCGATGCAGGATTGGCTGGCCCAGTATGAAGTCCGCCTGCGCACCGTCGAGAAGTCCGGCCTGGTCTACAAGGCCAGCCTGCGTGAAGACCGTGAACGTAATGTGTGGCTGCCAGAGGTCGAACTGATCTCCCACGGCCTGTCGAACTACGTCACCTTCAACCGCGACTTCTTCGGCAGCAATGACTACAAGACCGTCGTCACCCTCGGTGCTCAACTGAGCTCCCTGCTGGACGAAGGCGCTTATATTCAGCGCGGCGAGCGCAAGAAGGCGGTGACCGAGTTCAAGGAAGCCCTGGACTGGCTGATGACCGAAAGTACCAAGCGCCACACCATCCAGCGATACAAAGGTCTGGGCGAGATGAACCCGGATCAGTTGTGGGAAACCACCATGGACCCAAGCGTGCGCCGCATGCTCAAGGTCACCATCGAAGACGCCATCGGCGCCGACCAGATCTTCAACACCCTGATGGGTGATGCGGTCGAGCCTCGTCGTGACTTCATCGAAAGCAACGCCCTGGCGGTATCCAACCTGGACTTCTGATCCGGGTTGCATCGCCGAAATGAAAAAGGCCAACGCTCAGCGTTGGCCTTTTTTATTGCCCGGTTAAAAGGGGCGCCCTACTCGGCCGCTGAAACACTTTCCAGGCGATAGCCATAACCATAGATGGTCAGCAACTGCCAGCCACGATCCGCGGTCAACCCCAGCTTGTTGCGCAAGCGGTAGATGTGAGTGTCCAGGGGACGGGAGGAGACGATTTCCTCGTGGGTCCAGAAACGTTCGTAGAGGTATTCCCGGGATAACGGCCGACCCAGGTTGGCGAACAGGCAGCGGGCCAGGCGGTACTCGCGTTCTGTGAGACTGATCGGGCTGCCGGCACGGGTCACGGTCAGCTCGGCGTCATCGAAGGCCAGGTCGTTGAAGGTTTGCACCTCGACGGCTGCCGATCGCTGCAAGCCATGACGCCGCAGGACGGCGGTTACCCGTGCCTTGAGTTCGTTGGGGCGGAAAGGTTTGCTCACATAGTCGTCGGCACCGGTGTTCAGGGCCTGGACGATATCGCTCTCGGCATCGCGGCTGGTGAGCATGATGGCCGCCGGTGGCGCCTCCATGTGTTCACGGGTCCAGCGCAGCAACGACAGCCCGCTGAGGTCCGGCAGCTGCCAGTCGAGAATCAGCAGGTCGAAGGTTTCGCGCCGCAGCTGCCGCAGCAGATCCTCGCCACGCTCGAAGCTGTGCAGCGTCCATGGCTGTTCCCCGGGGCCGGGGATCTGTCGCAGTGTCTGTTCCACCCGCGCCAGTTCGGCGGGTTCGTCATCCAGTATTGCGACACGCATGCGGGGCAGTTCCTTTTATCGCGAGAGAATGCTGATGGCTTTATTTGAGGCCTTACCTGGCGCTGAGTTTAGGCTGATCAGACGAATCTGAACAATTGTGGCGAATTGCTCTGGTTCATACCTTTGCTCGGTACGCTGATGTCATATAGCCGGTAGCCGACAGGAGCACTGTCCATCCGGCCTGCATTCATTGCAGAACGATACCGGCTCGAACGTGCAAGGAAAAGGACTATGGGGAACATCCTGGGGAAGGGGCGGTTGCTCTACGCAGGCATTGCGCGGGCAGCGGACCTGGCTCGATTTACCACACTGATGCTCGCGGCTTGCCTGAGCCTGGGTTCGACCGCGGAGCAGCCTGCGCTGCCGTCTTCGGACTACACCTTGCCGGTGCAGCGCTATTTCAGCCCATCCGTAACCACTATCGGGTTCAGCGATTCCCAGGGATTCGCCCCGATCAGCGCGCCACAGATGACCCAGCCTATGGTCTATCAGGAGCAGCAGCGTTGGGTGTTCTAGATCAGACAATTCTGAACAAATATTGCAAACCGGCCCGGCCTCCACACCATGCCGGTACATTCGTAGTCGCTGAGTGGCACACAGGGGCATTCGGAAGTGCTCCGACACAGGGAGTGTCAACCGCCGGATTGGCGGGCGTCAGACCGAGGCTTGGTCTCGATTTGCAGTACAGGGGAATACAGGGAGTGCCTCCTCAGGACGTAATGCTTCGACACAGGGATGTGTCATCCCTCCTCTCCCGCGCGGCCCCACGACGCCGCCAGCCAACAAACAACTCCTCATTTTTTATCTGTGAAGGCCTCTGATGAAGACATTCGGCGCTGAGTTTTTCGGTACGTTCTGGTTGGTCCTGGGCGGGTGCGGGAGCGCCGTGCTGGCGGCCGGCGTTCCGCAGTTCGGGATCGGTTACCTGGGGGTAGCCCTGGCCTTTGGCCTGAGCGTCCTGACCATGGCTTATGCATTGGGTCCGATTTCCGGGGCTCACCTCAACCCCGCGGTCTCGGTCGGACTGTGGTTGAGTGGGCGTTTTCCGGGTAGCCGGCTGCTGCCTTATATCGTCGCCCAGGTTCTCGGTGGACTCGCCGCGGGTGGCGTGCTGTTCCTGATCGCTTCCGGCAAGGTCGGTTTCGACGCGTCGGCGGGCTTCGCGGCCAATGGCTATGGTGAGCACTCGCCTGGTGGCTACTCGATGTTTGCTGCGCTGTTGACCGAAGTTGTGCTCACGGCAATGTTCCTCCTGATCATCCTGGGTGCCACCGCCAAGCGTGCTCCAGCCGGTTTTGCTCCGATTGCCATTGGCCTGACGCTGACCCTGATCCACCTGATCAGCATTCCGGTCACCAATACTTCGGTCAACCCGGCCCGCAGCACCGCGGTAGCTTTCTTCGCCGGTGAGTGGGCAGTATCCCAGCTGTGGCTGTTCTGGGTAGCACCTCTGTTGGGCGCAGGGCTGGGAGCCCTGGCCTATCGGTTGATCTCCATCGAGCGGGACTGACCTGTGCGGCCGGATGCGCCGATTCGCATCCGGCCGGCATGGAGCCAAACAGCGCAGCCGCTCTCCAGCGGTTGTGCTGTTTATCCCGTAAGGGAATGACCCTGGCCGGCCTTGGTTCGAGAGGTATGGTCAGAACGCTAACAATGCAGTTCTAATGGCACGGACTTCAGAAGAGCGCGACTACGGACCTATGAACCCATGACCTCCTTGCACATCCGCCACCGGGCCATGCTCGTGTCGTTTCTTCTCGGTAGCGCACTGGCCTTTTCCACGGTGCAGGCTGCCGTTGCAGCACCCAAGCGCCCTCCCTATATCGATGAAAACCAGCAATGCCGTGGCCAGCCGTTGCCGGCGACGGTCGAGCACCTCACGGGCGAAGCCTGGAAGTTGGATGCCAAGGGCAACCAGGTGCCCCTGGAAGAAGGCATGAGCGTCGATGAACTCGAAGGGGTGAAGACCTCGCCTTCGGCATTCGTCAGCCTGTCCCTGGGCGATGGTTCGCTGGTGGTACTGCCCTCCAGTTCCCAGATCACCCTGCACCTGAACGAAGAACATGCGATCCCCCAGGTCGCGCTCGAGCAGGGGCAGATCGAATCCTATGTCATCAAGCGCCCGAGCGATTACGACCGTTTCCAGATCGTCACGCCGATCGGCGTGCTGGGCGTACGCGGCACGCACTTCCGGGTGCGTAACGACGATCAGTTGTCGCTGGTGGAAGTGCTCAACGGCCAGGTAGCGGTCAACCGCGAAGACGACGAAGCGCCGAAAAAGACCAAGGGCAAGAAACGCCCTGTGGATAAACCGGTCGGACCGGTTCCCGGTGAAGTCCAGGTCATGGCTCGCCAAGGTTTGCGCATCCAGAAAGAAGGCCCGTTGAAGCCGGTCGATCTGTTGCCCGCACCGCAGCTGATGGGCCAGGCGGGCCAGACGGGCGGTCTGCCGGTCTGGCAGCTGATCATGAAGCCCTTGCCGGGCGCCAAGCGTTACCGGGCCCAGGTGGCGACTGACAAAAGTTTCCTCAATATCAAGCAGGAACAGTTCTCCAGCACGCCGGAAGTCAACTTCAGCGGCCTGGAAGCGTTTTTTTATCATGTCCGCCTTTCTGCTTTCGATGAGCACGGACTCGAAGGAGAGACGGGCGTCTATGACATCTTCTATTACCCCAGGACCACGCGTGTTCAGTAAGTGCGCGGCGGTTTGTCGGTGAGGCGCTGGCGCCGACCCGAGGGCCGGGAGCCGACGCAAGCCCAGCGACTGTTTGGCGGTCTGGTACGGGAATGGGCATGGGTCAGCCTGATCCTGTTGCCCTTGACCGCCCTGCTGTCGTTGAGCCACGGGCTGGCGCTGAATAATCTGCTGTATGACAACCTGCGGCGGCTCAGCCCGCTGCCGGTCGATTCGCGGCTGCTGCTGATCACCATCGACGACTACAGCCTGCAGCAGCTGGGCCAGTGGCCCTGGCCGCGTACCCTGCACGCCGACCTGCTGGATCGGCTGACGGCGGCCAAGGTCCAGGGTGTGTTGTTCGACGTGATCTTCAGCGAACCCGACAGCGTTCCCGAAAACGATCAACGACTGGCCCAGGCGGTCTGCCGCGAGGGCAAGGTATTCCTGCCCCTGCTGCGCGAGAGTGTGGCCCGCTACGGCCAGCCGCTGGGTGAGATCGAACCGGTGCCGCCGTTGAGCCAGTGCGCCAAGGCGGTCGGCCATATCAATGCCGAGGCCGACGCCGATGGCACGGTTCGCAGCGTCTATCTGCGCGAAGGCCCACCGCAGGCACCGAAGGCGCAACTGGCCTGGCTGCTTTATCAACAGGCATACCCGGGCACGGCCCTGTCGATGCCCGGTTCGGACACCGCGCAGATCGCCCAGGGCTGGCTGCGCAGCAACCCAGTACGCATCCCCTTCATCAGTCCCCATGGCGGTTTCCCCAGTGTTCCCTATGTCAGCGTATTGCGCGGCGAAGTCCCGCCGGAACTGTTGCGCGACAAGCTGATCCTGATCGGCACTACCGCGCCCGGGCTGGGTGACCGCTATGTCACCCCGCAGTCGGCCAGTGTCGGCACCACCCCAGGTATCGAGATCCAGGCCAACCTGCTCAATGGCTTGTTGCAGCAGCGCACCATCGTCGCCCTCGGGCAATGGCCGGTCGCGGCGCTGTCGGTGCTGCTGGTGGCGGCCTTGCTGGGATTGCTGCTGGTGCGGCCGCGGCATGCGTTGTGGCTGACCCTGGCCTGCATGGCAGCTGCCCTGCTCGGTTCGGCCGGGCTGCTGCGCCTGGGGCTGTGGTGGCCGCCGGTGGCCAGCCTGTTGGGGATGTTGCTGGCGTACCTGATCTGGAACTGGCGCCGCCTGAGCGTGATCCTGGCCTACTTCGGCTGGGAGCTGGCGCGCCTGGACTGCGAGCCTAAGGTGCTGCCCGAGCGCCGACGAACCCAGGCTCCCGCAGGGGATGTACTGCAGGGGCAGATCGTGGCCCTGGAGCAGGCATTGAGCCGCACCCGCGACACCCGCCGCTTCATTGCCGATGGCCTGGAATACCTGCCGGTGGCCACCCTGATCAGCGATCCGGACGGTCGCGTGCTGCTAGCCAACCGCAATGCTCGCGAAGTGTTCGGCAACGCGCTGATCGGCGAGGACCTGGTCCGGCAGTTGGCCGGCCTGGGTTATCCCGGTTTGCAGGACGAGCAACGCCCTGCCCTGTCGCAACTGCAGCCTGTGGAATTTCGCGATATCGAGCAGCGCAGCCTGCGCGTGGACCTGGCACCCCTGCTGCCGATCGACAGCGATACGCCGATCGGTTGGCTGCTGAGCCTCACTGACCTGAGCCTGGAACGGGACGCCGAACAGCAGCGGGCAACCCTGTTGCGCTTCCTGTCCCATGACCTGCGCGCGCCTCATTCGGCGATCCTGGCCTTGCTCGATGTACAGCGGCACCAGGGCTCGGGCGACACGCGGATCTACAGTCAGATCGAACTCCAGGTGCGTCGCGCCCTGGGGCTCACCGAAGCCTTTGTGCAACTGGCGAAGGCCGAGTCCGAGGCCTATCAGTTCCAGCCGAGCATGTTCGCCATGCTGGTGCTGGACGCGTTCGACCAGGCCATGACCATCGCCCAGCTGAAAAACATCCAGCTGGTGCATGACCTCGACGACGATGCCGAAGGCATGGTGCTGGCCGATCAGTCCCTGCTGACCCGGGCCTTGTTCAACCTGCTGGAAAACGCCATCAAGTACAGCCCGTCGGGCTCGACTGTCCGGGTGCAAGTCGCGTGTACGGAGGGCTGGCTGACCTGCGATATCACCGATCAGGGCAAAGGCATTGCAGCCGATGAATTGCCGCAGCTGTTCGTGCAGTACCAGCGCTTCGCCTCGGCCCAAGGCAGCGAAGGCCTGGGGCTTGGGTTGTCGATGGTCAAGGCGGTGGTCGACCGGCATGAAGGGCGGATTGTCTGCCGTAGCGTGGTCGGCGAGGGGACGACCTTCAGCCTGCAATTACCTCTGCTCACGGACTGAATATCGACAGGCGAAAAAAAACCGGCTCCAGGCCGGTTTTTTCGTATCCAGAAAACTTATGCACCTTTTCCGGTATTTTATGGTTTTATGAAATATGTATATAAATCATCTAGTTATGGATTTGATATAGCGATTTCCAATAAAACGGTACACAGGTTATCCACAGAAACTCAAATGGCCATTTTGTCCGGCGCCGCGGCTACCGGAGGCAGCGAACCCATGTCCCGCTGCGCCTGCTCATTCCAGGCCGCGACCCGGTCGTTGAGCTCGGCGATGGCCCGTGGACCGGAGCCTTCGGCGTGCATCGGCGCACCAATCACCACGGTGATGGTGCCGGGGTGCCTGAGCCAGCCGGTCTTCGGCCAGTATTTGCCGGCGTTGTGCGCTACCGGCAGCACCGGTAAGTCGGCATTGACCGCCAGGGCGCTGCCGCTGCGGGAGAACTTGCCCATCTGGCCGTAAGGCACCCGGGTGCCTTCCGGGAAGATCAACACCCAGACATTGTCCTTGAGCAGCTCGTCGCCCTTGCTGGCGACCTGCTTGAGCGCGGCCTTGGGATTGTCGCGGTCGATGGCGATCGGACGCAGCATGGCCATGGCCCAGCCGAAGAACGGCACATACAGCAGTTCACGCTTGAGCACCTGGCTCAGCGGTTCGAAATAGGCCGAGAGAAAGAACGTCTCCCAGGTGCTCTGGTGGTTCGAGACAATCACGCAAGGACGCTCGGGGATATTTTCCGCGCCCTTCACTTCCACGTTGATCTTGAGAAACACCTTGGTCAGCCACAATGCGCAGCGGCACCAATAGACGTTGATAAAGCGATAGCGCGCCTTGAACGGCAGGAAGGGCGCGATAAAAAAGCTCAGGGAGCACCACAGCAACGAACTGGTGCCCAGCAGCAGGTAAAAGAAGAAGGTTCTGATTGCCTGCAGGATCGACATAGCGGCGTTTACCGTTGCGGGCATTGCCCGCCTCTAAAAAAGCGCACTCCCGAACAATCCTTGGTCAGGATCTCAGAAGGACTCTAATTGTGGATAAGTTCAGCGGCAACTGCCGCCAGGTCGTCAAAAATCAAGGTGCCTACCGGTAGGGTTTTCCCCAGGGTCTTTTCGCCTTTCCCGGTCTTTACCAAAACTGGCTGAGAGTCGACGGCTTTTGCGGCTTCCAGGTCACCGAGACTGTCGCCCACAAACCATAGACCAGCCAGATCCACTGCGTAGTGCCGGGCAATGGTCTGCAACATGCCGGGCTTGGGTTTGCGGCAGGCGCAACCTTCGTCCGGGCCATGGGGGCAGTACACGATGAGACCGAGTTCGCCGCCCTGCTCGGCCACCAGAGCGCGCAGGCGCTCGTGCATGGCGTCGAGGGTGGCGACATCGTAGTAACCGCGAGCGATGCCCGACTGGTTGGTAGCGACTGCTACCGTCCAGCCGGCCTTGCTCAACTGCGCGATGGCTTCGACCGAGCCGGGGAGCGGAATCCACTCCTCCACCGATTTGATGTATGCGTCGGAGTCGTAATTGATCACTCCGTCCCGATCGAGAATCAGCAGCTTCACGGTACGCCTTACCCCAGCAACGAGATGTCGGCGACACCGAGGAACAGACCCCGCAGACGTGCCAGCAGCGCGTAGCGGTTGGCCCGCACGTTGGCGTCTTCGGCGTTGACCATCACCTTCTCGAAGAAGGCGTCGACCGGCTCGCGCAGGGCGGCCAGGCGGGCCAGGGTCTCGCTGTACTGACGCGCCGCGGCCATTGGCTGCACGGCCTGGTCCGCTTGCTGGATCGCCGAGTACAGGGAGAACTCGTTGGCGTTGTCGAAGTACTTGGCCTCCACGGTGGTCGGCACGCTGCCTTCGACCTTGCTCAGCAGGTTCGAGACGCGCTTGTTCACCGCGGCCAATGCGGCGGCTTCCGGCAGCTTGCGGAAGGCCTGCACGGCCTGCACGCGCTGGTCGAAGTCCAGGGCCGAACCCGGCTTCAGGGCACGGACCGACAGGTAGGTGGCGACATCCACGCCTTCGTCTTCGTAACGGGCACGCAGACGGTCGAAGATGAACTCCAGGACCTGATCGGCCAGGCCGGCGCTCTTGACCTTGCTGCCGAACGCGCTGACGGCGAACGCCACGGCTTCGGTCAGGTCCAGGTCGAGCTTCTTGTCGATCAGGATGCGCAGCACGCCCAGCGCGGCACGACGCAGCGCGTACGGGTCCTTGCTGCCGGTTGGCAGCATGCCGATGCCGAAGATGCCGACCAGGGTGTCGAGCTTGTCGGCGATGGCCACGGCGGCACCGGTGACGGTGCTTGGCAGCTCGGCGCCGGCGCCACGCGGCATGTATTGCTCGTTCAGCGCCAGGGCGACGTCTTCCGGCTCGCCGTCATTGAGGGCGTAGTAGTAACCGGCGATGCCTTGCATTTCCGGGAACTCGCCGACCATTTCGGTGGCCAGGTCGCACTTCGACAGCAGGCCCGCACGCGCGGCACGCTGGGCGTCGCCGCCGATGCGCGGGGCGATGAACGCGGCCAGTTTCGAGACGCGCTCGGCCTTGTCGTAGACGCTGCCCAGCTTCTCCTGGAACACCACGTTCTGCAGGCGCTGGTTGAAGTCTTCGAGCTTCTGTTTCTTGTCCTGCTTGAAGAAGAACTCGGCGTCGGTCAGGCGTGGGCGAACGACTTTCTCGTTGCCCTCGATGATCTGGCGCGGGTCCTTGCTTTCGATGTTGGCCACGGTAATGAAACGCGGCAGCAGCTTGCCGTCGACGTCCAGCAGGCAGAAGTACTTCTGGTTGTCCTGCATGGTGGTGATCAGGGCTTCCTGCGGCACTTCGAGGAAACGCTCCTCGAACGAGCACACCAGCGGCACCGGCCATTCCACCAGGGCGGTCACTTCGTCCAGCAAATCGGCTGGAACGATGGCGGTGCCTTCCTGCAGGCGCGCCAGTTCTTCGGTGCGCTTGCTGATCAGCTCGCGACGCTCGTTGGCATCGGCCAGCACATAGGCGGCACGCAGGTCGTCCAGGTAGTTGGCCGGCGAGGTGATGCGCACGCTTTGCGGATGATGGAAGCGGTGGCCACGGGAGTCGCGACCGGCTTTCTGGGCGAGGATGGTGCAGTCGATGACCTGGTCACCCAGCAGCATCACCAGCCATTGGGTCGGACGCACGAACTCTTCCTTGCGCGCGGCCCAACGCATGCGTTTCGGAATCGGCAGGTCGTTCAGCGAGTCTTCGACGATGGTCGGCAGCAGGCTGGCGGTCGGCTTGCCCTTGATGCTCTGGCTGTAGCGCAGCTTCGGCCCGCTCTGGTCGATTTCGCTCAGGTCCACGCCACATTTCTTGGCGAAGCCCAGGGCGGCCTGGGTCGGGTTGCCTTCGGCGTCGAAGGCGGCCTGGCGCGGTGGGCCGTCGAGGTTGATGCTGCGGTCCGGCTGCTGGGTGGCCAGGCCGCTGATCAGCACCGCCAGGCGGCGTGGCGCGGCGTAGACATGTTTGGTTTCGAAGTTCAGGCCGGCGGCCTGCAGGCCTTTTTCGATACCGCCCAGGAAGGCTTCGGCCAGGGTGTTCAGGGCTTTGGGTGGCAGTTCTTCAGTGCCCAGTTCAACCAGAAAATCTTGCGCACTCATTGTGCCGCCTCCAACTTAGCCAACACTTCATCACGCAGGTCCGGAGTCGCCATCGGGAAGCCCAGCTTGGCGCGGGCCAGCAGGTAGGCTTGCGCGACGGAACGCGCCAGGGTGCGCACACGCAGGATGTACTGCTGACGCGCGGTCACGGAGATCGCGCGACGGGCATCCAGCAGGTTGAAGGTGTGCGAGGCCTTGAGGACCATTTCATAGCTCGGCAACGGCAGCGGCTGATCCAGCTCGATCAGGCGCTTGGCTTCGCTTTCGTAGAAATCGAACAGTTCGAACAGCTTCTCGACGTTGGCGTGTTCGAAGTTGTAGGTCGACTGCTCCACTTCGTTCTGGTGGAACACGTCGCCGTAGGTCACCTTGCCGAACGGACCGTCGGCCCAGACCAGGTCGTAGACCGAATCCACGCCCTGCAGGTACATGGCCAGGCGTTCCAGGCCGTAGGTGATCTCGCCGGTCACCGGGTAGCACTCGATGCCACCGGCTTGCTGGAAGTAGGTGAACTGAGTCACTTCCATGCCGTTGAGCCAGACTTCCCAGCCCAGGCCCCAGGCGCCGAGGGTTGGTGATTCCCAGTTGTCTTCGACGAAACGGATGTCGTGCACCAGCGGGTCGAGGCCGACGTGTTTGAGCGAGCCCAGGTACAGCTCCTGGAAGTTTTCCGGGTTCGGCTTCAAGACCACCTGGAACTGGTAGTAGTGCTGCAGACGGTTCGGGTTTTCGCCGTAGCGGCCGTCAGTCGGGCGACGACTGGGCTGCACATAAGCGGCGTTCCAGGTTTCCGGGCCGATGGCGCGCAGGAACGTGGCGGTATGGAAAGTGCCGGCGCCTACTTCCATATCGTAGGGCTGAAGTACCACACAACCTTGCTCGGCCCAGTATTGCTGGAGGGCGAGGATCAAGTCTTGGAAGGTACGCACGGCTGGCGTAGGCTGGCTCACGAAATTCACCTGTTACTTGGGCTGCGATTTAAAGAGCGGGAGTATACCCGATTCAGTTGTGCGCACGCCCACTGGAGCCTTATGCCACGCTGCTTTTGGTGCAACGAAGATCCCCTGTACATGGCGTACCACGATCAGGAGTGGGGCGTGCCGCTACGCGACGCGCAGCGTTTGTTCGAGTTGTTATTGCTCGAAGGGTTCCAGGCCGGCCTGTCCTGGATCACCGTCCTGAAGAAGCGCGAGCGTTATCGCCAGGTGCTGTTCGGCTTCGATGTGCAGCGCGTGGCGCAGATGAGCGATGCACAAATCGATGAGTTGATGCTCGATCCCGGGATTATCCGCAACCGCCTGAAACTCTCTGCCGCCCGGCGCAACGCCCAGGCCTGGATGGCGCTGGAAGACCCGGTGGAATTCCTCTGGTCGTTCGTCGGCGGGGTGTCGAAAATCAATCATTTCAAAGATCGCAGCGAAGTCCCGGCGGTTACCCCAGAGGCCGAAGCGATGAGCCGCGGCTTGAAAAAGGCCGGCTTCACCTTTGTCGGGCCGACCATCTGTTATGCGCTGATGCAGGCTTCGGGCATGGTGATGGATCACACCCGCGACTGCGATCGCTACGCCATCCTGACAAACGGCCGGTTAGAATAGCCCGCTTGCGACAAGGTTCATGACCCGGATATCAGGAGTCACCTGTGGATAAGTTTAAAGGCGCCCTGCTGGTAGGCGCTCTGCGATTGTTTGCCCTGCTGCCCTGGCGCGCGGTGCAGGCGGTCGGTTCGGCCATCGGCTGGATCATGTGGAAGACCCCCAACCGTTCCCGCGATGTGGTACGGATCAACCTGGCCAAGTGCTTTCCGCAGATGGACGCCGCCGAACGCGAGCGTTTAGTGGGGCAGAGCCTGAAAGACATCGGCAAGTCCCTGACTGAAAGCGCCTGCGCCTGGATCTGGCCGGCCGAGCGCTCGATCGCCCTGGTGCGTGAAGTCGAGGGCCTCGAGGTGCTGCAAGAAGCGCTGGCGTCGGGCAAGGGCGTGGTCGGCATCACCAGCCACCTGGGCAACTGGGAAGTGCTCAACCACTTCTATTGCAGCCAGTGCAAACCGATCATTTTCTACCGCCCGCCGAAGCTCAAGGCGGTGGACGAACTGCTGCGCAAGCAGCGGGTCCAGCTGGGCAACCGGGTGGCGGCTTCGACCAAGGAAGGCATCCTCAGCGTTATCAAGGAAGTGCGCAAAGGTGGTGCGGTGGGCATTCCCGCCGACCCGGAACCGGCCGAATCCGCCGGGATCTTCGTGCCCTTCTTCGCCACCCGGGCGCTGACCAGCAAGTTCGTGCCGAACATGCTCGCCGGCGGCAAGGCGGTCGGGGTGTTCCTGCACGCGCTGCGCCTGCCCGACGGTTCGGGCTACAAGGTGATCCTCGAAGCCGCGCCGGACGCGATGTACAGCACCGACACCGAGACTTCCTGCGCGGCGATGAGCCAAGTGGTCGAGCGCTATGTGCGGGCTTATCCGAGCCAGTACATGTGGAGCATGAAGCGTTTCAAGAAACGTCCGCCCGGCGAAGAACGCTGGTACTGACCGCCTGGCACGATCTGTGGATAACCTTTCGCCCAAGGTTATCCACAAAGGCTGAAGCAGAGCACAGCATATGCCCGATTCGCGCAAATCCCTGAGGATCAAGATCCAGCACGAAAGCTTCGGCGAGTGCCTGGGCCAGACGCACAACCTGTCCGCCAGCGGGGTGTACGTCAAGCACCCGGCATTGGCGGCGCTGCCCAAGGGCGCGGTGGTCTACGGCCAGGTGCAAGGCCTGCCGATGAACGCGCCGCGGGTGAAGATGGAGGTGGTGCTGGTGGACGCCGAGGGCATCGGCCTGCGTTACCTGTGAAGCGTCCGGACATCGCCTCTGTAGCCGCTGCCGAGCTTGCGAGGCTGCGAAGCGGTCGCAAGACCAGGCGCTGCGATTCTCCTGACAATCCCGGTGTTCAGGTTTAGCGAGGACTACGTCCTCGTACGCAGCCTCGCAAGCTCGGCAGCGGCTACAGTGCGCCTTTGCCCTGGCGCTCGAGCTTCTTGAGGAACACCGTCATTTCCTTTTCCGCCTGCTTGTCGCCATGTCCGCGGGCTGCTTCCAGGCCCTGCTCCCAGGCCTGGCGCGCCGCCGCATAGTCCTCCAGGCCTTGATAGGCCTTGCCCAGCAGCTTCCACGCCGCCGAATACTTGGGGTCGAAACCGACGCAGCGTTGCAGGTGCTCGGCGGCCTTGGCGTATTCGTGCAGATCCAGATAACCCTTGCCCAGGCCGAAGCGCAGCAGCGAGTTATCCATGCCCTTGGCGAGCATTTTTTCCAGGGATTCGAGCATCGTTGTCACTCCTGTGGACTCTTGTAGCCGCTGCCGCAGGCTGCGATAGGTCCGGAGGACCTCCTGCGGGCCGGAGATCGCCGCGCCCCTGCGGGGCGTTCGCAGCCTGCGGCAGCGGCTACAGGACGGCGTTGGATCAGAAAAAGCTCAAGCCCACGTGGAACAGCTTCTCCACATCGCGGATATGTTTTTTATCCACCAGGAACAGAATCACATGGTCGCCGGCTTCGATCACCGTGTCGTCGTGGGCGATCAGCACTTCCTCGTCGCGGATGATCGCGCCGATGGTGGTGCCTGGCGGCAGCGCGATGTCCTCGATGGCGCGGCCGATCACCTTGCTCGATTTGGCATCGCCATGGGCGATCGCCTCGATGGCTTCCGCCGCGCCACGGCGCAGCGAGTGCACGCTGACGATATCGCCACGGCGCACGTGGGCCAGCAGGGTACCGATGGTGGCCAGCTGCGGGCTGATGGCGATGTCGATATCGCCGCCCTGGATCAGGTCGACATAGGCCGGGTTGTTGATGATGGTCATCACCTTCTTCGCCCCCAGGCGCTTGGCCAGGAGCGAGGACATGATGTTGGCCTCGTCATCGTTGGTCAGGGCCAGGAAGATATCGGCGTCGGCGATGTTTTCCTCCATCAGCAGGTCGCGGTCCGAGGCGCTGCCTTGCAGGACCACGGTGCTGTCGAGGTTATCCGAGAGGTAGCGGCAACGCGCCGGGTTCATCTCGATGATCTTCACCTGGTAACGGCTTTCGATGGCTTCGGCCAGGCGTTCGCCGATCTGCCCGCCGCCGGCGATGACGATGCGTTTGTAGGATTCGTCGAGGCGGCGCATCTCGCTCATCACCGCGCGGATGTTGGCCTTGGCGGCGATGAAGAACACTTCGTCGTCGGCCTCGATCACCGTATCGCCCTGGGGCAGGATCGGCCGGTCACGGCGGAAGATCGCCGCCACGCGGGTATCGACGTTGGGCATGTGCTCGCGCAGCTGGCGCAGTTGCTGCCCCACCAGCGGCCCGCCGTAATAGGCCCTGACCGCCACCAGTTGGGCCTTGCCTTCGGCGAAGTCGATCACCTGCAGGGCGCCGGGGTGTTCGATCAGGCGCTTGATGTAGTTGGTCACCACCTGTTCCGGGCTGATCAGCACGTCGACCGGAATCGCCTCGTTGTCGAACAGGCCGGCGCGGGTCAGGTAGGCCGCTTCGCGGACCCGGGCGATCTTGGTCGGGGTGTGGAACAGGGTGTGGGCGACCTGGCAGGCGACCATATTGGTTTCGTCGCTGTTGGTCACCGCGACCAGCATGTCGGCATCGTCGGCGCCGGCCTGGCGCAGTACCGTGGGGAACGAACCGCGGCCCTGTACGGTGCGGATGTCCAGGCGGTCGCCGAGATCGCGCAGGCGTTCGCCGTCGGTGTCGACCACCGTGATGTCGTTGGCTTCGCTGGCCAGATGCTCTGCCAGCGTGCCGCCCACCTGCCCTGCTCCGAGGATGATGATCTTCATCCAGTCACTCCCTTAGAACCTTTCTTAACCGCGCGCGGCGGCAATCTTGATCAGCTTGGCGTAGTAGAACCCGTCGTGGCCGCCCTCTTGCGCCAGTAGCTGGCGACCGTGGGGCTGCTTCAGGCCGGCCGGAGGCTGACCCAGTTGCCCGGCGATGTCCAGTTCGCGAGCACCCGGGGTACGGGCCAGGAAAGCCTCGATGACCTCGGTGTTTTCGGTCGGCAAGGTCGAGCAGGTGGCGTACAGCAGGATGCCGCCGACTTCCAGGGTTGACCACATGGCGTCCAGCAGTTCGCCTTGCAGGCTGGCCAGGGCGGCGATGTCGTCGGCCTGACGGGTGAGCTTGATATCCGGGTGGCGGCGGATCACCCCGGTGGCCGAGCATGGCGCGTCCAGCAGGATGCGCTGGAACGGCTTGCCGTCCCACCACTGGGCGGTGTCGCGGCCGTCGGCGGCGATCAGCTCGGCGCGAAGGTTCAGGCGGTCGAGGTTTTCCTGGACGCGCACCAGGCGCTTGGCTTCCAGGTCCACCGCGACCACGCCGACCAGCGCGGGCTCGACTTCGAGGATGTGGCAGGTCTTGCCGCCGGGCGCGCAGCAGGCGTCCAGCACCCGTTGTCCCGGCGCCAGTTCCAGCAGCTCGGCGGCCAGTTGCGCGGCTTCGTCCTGCACGCTGATCCAGCCTTCGGCGAAGCCCGGCAGGGCGCGCACGTCGGCGGCTTCATCGAGCACGATGCCGTCCTGGCTGTAGACGCAAGGCTTGGCGGCAACGCCGGCCTCGCTCAGCAGCTGGAGATAGGCGGCGCGGGAATGATGGCGGCGGTTGACCCGCAGGATCATCGGCGGGTGGGCGTTGTTGGCGGCGCAGATGGCTTCCCACTGCTCGGGCCAGAACGCCTTGAGGGACTTTTGCAGCCAGCGCGGATGGGCGGTACGCACCACCGGGTCGCGTTCCAGCTCGGCGAACAGTGCTTCGCTCTCGCGTTGGGCGCGGCGCAGCACGGCATTGATCAGTGCCTTGGCCCAGGGCTTTTTCAGCTTGTCGGCGCAGCCCACGGTTTCGCCGATGGCGGCGTGCGCCGGGACGCGGGTGTAGAGCAATTGATAAAGGCCTACCAGCAGCAGCGCCTCGACGTCGGCATCGGCCGCCTTGAACGGCTTCTGCAACAGTTTGGCGGCCAGCGCCGCCAGCCGTGGCTGCCAGCGCGCGGTGCCGAAAGCCAGGTCCTGGGTGAAGCCGCGATCGCGCGCTTCGACCTTGTCCAGCAGGATTGGCAGCGAGCTGTTGAGCGAGGCTTTGCCGTTGAGGACCGAGGTCAGGGCCTTGGCGGCGGCCAGACGCGGGTTCATTGGGCGTCCGCCGCTTGTCCGAGCACGGTGCCGGTGGTGAATTTCTCGCGACGGCTGTTGAACAGGTCGCTGAAGTTCAGCGCCTTGCCGCCGGGCAATTGCAGGCGGGTCAGGCACAGCGCCTGCTCACCGCAGGCGACGAGCAGGCCGTCCTTGCTGGCGCCGAGGATGGTGCCCGGCACGCCCTTGCCTTCGGCGAGGCTGGCGGCCAGCACCTTCAGCGCTTCGCCGTTCAGCGTGCTGTGGCAGATCGGCCAGGGGTTGAAGGCTCGTACCAGGCGCTCCAGCTCCAGCGCCGGGCGGCTCCAGTCGATCCGTGCTTCGTCCTTGTTCAGTTTGTGGGCGTAGGTGGCCAGGCTGTCGTCCTGCACTTCGCCTTGCAGGGTTGCGGCGGCGAGGCCGGCGATGGCCTGCACCACGGCGGGCGGGCCCATTTCGGCGAGACGGTCATGCAGGCTGCCGCCGGTGTCGGTGGCGCTGATCGGGGTGCTGACCTTGAGCAGCATCGGCCCGGTGTCCAGGCCGGCTTCCATGCGCATCACGGTCACGCCGCTCAGCGCGTCGCCGGCTTCCACGGCGCGCTGGATCGGCGCCGCCCCGCGCCAGCGTGGCAGCAGCGAGGCGTGGCTGTTGATGCAGCCCAGGCGCGGAATATCCAGCACCGCCTGCGGCAGGATCAGGCCGTAGGCGACCACCACCATCAGGTCCGGCGCGAGGGCCGCCAGTTCGGCCTGGGCCTGCGGGTCGCGCAGGGTCGGCGGTTGCAGCACGGGGATGTGGTGCTCCAGCGCCAGCTGCTTGACCGGGCTCGGCATCAGCTTTTGCCCGCGCCCGGCCGGGCGGTCCGGCTGGGTGTAGACTGCGACGATCTCGTAAGGGCTGTCGAGCAGGGCCTTGAGGTGTTCGGCGGCGAATTCCGGGGTGCCGGCAAAGACGATGCGCAGTGGCTCAGTCATGGGAGTTCTCGGTAATAAACACGCGGAAAAGAAAAAGGCTTGCCGCTGCAAGCCTTTGGAAGAAGGGAATCAAGCTTGCTGACGATGCTGCTTTTCCAGCTTCTTCTTGATCCGGTCGCGTTTGAGCGTGGACAGGTAATCGACGAACAATTTGCCGTTGAGGTGGTCGCATTCGTGCTGGATGCACACCGCGAGCAGGCCTTCGGCGATCAGTTCGTAAGGTTGGCCGTCACGGTCCAGGGCCTTGATTTTCACGCGTTGCGGACGATCGACGTTCTCGTAGAAGCCCGGTACCGACAGGCAGCCTTCCTGATACTGGCCCATTTCGTCGGTGAGCGCTTCGAACTCGGGGTTGATGAACACCCGTGGCTCGCTGCGGTCTTCGGACAGGTCCATGACCACGATGCGCTTGTGCACGTTGACCTGGGTAGCGGCCAGGCCAATGCCGGGCGCCTCATACATTGTTTCAAACATGTCGTCGACCAACTGACGCACTTCGTCGTCCACTACGGCCACTGGTTTGGCGATAGTGCGCAGGCGCGAGTCGGGGAATTCGAGGATGTTTAAAATGGCCATAAGCGTAATTGCTACACGTGTGAAGTAAATTCGGAGTCGGAGGCCTTGCGGGTTCTGGAAGGGCAACCGTTGTAAAACGTGCTCGGTCAGGAGCAGGGAGCGCACAGGCGCTGGCGTTTCACGCGAATACACATAATAAAGGGATTCACCGCATGAGGAAATCACTACTCGCCTTGCTGCTCGTGGGCTGGGCCGGTTTCGGCCAGGCGCAGGTGCCGCTCCGGGAGGGTTATCCACAGCGCTACACCGTAGTGGCGGGCGATACCTTGTGGAGCATCGCCAATCGCTTCCTGCGCGATCCCTGGCAATGGCCGGCGCTCTGGCAGGCCAATTCCAGCCTCGCCGACCCCGATTTGATCTACCCCGGAGACTCCCTGGCGCTGGTCCGGGTCGATGGCGAACCACGCCTGACCCTGGAGCGCGGCGCTTCCCGGGGCACCGTCAAGCTCTCGCCCCAGGTGCGTCGCACGCCACTGGTCGAGGCGATCCCGAGCATTCCACTGCAGGCCATCGACAGCTTTCTGCTGAGCAACCGCATCCTCGACCGGGCCGACGCCTTCGACAGCGCGCCCTACATAGTCGCCGGCGATGCCGAACGGGTACTCAGCGGCACCGGCGATCGGATCTTCGCGCGCGGCCGCTTCGACCCGGAGCAATCGGTCTTCGGCATCTTCCGCCAGGGCAAGACCTACACCGACCCGCAGAGCGGCGAAGTGCTGGGAGTCAACGCCGACGAAATCGGCGGTGGCGAGGTGGTCGCGGTCGAGGGCGATATCGCCACCCTGCAATTGCAGCGCACCACCCAGGAAGTGCGTCTGGGCGACCGTTTGTTCAGCGGCGAGCTACGGACCATCAACTCGACCTTTGTCCCCAGCGCGCCGAGCCGGGCGGTCGAGGGCCTGATCATCGACGTGCCACGGGGTGTCACCCAGATCGGTGCGCTGGATGTGGTGACGTTGAACAAGGGACGGCGCGATGGCCTGGCTGAAGGCAACGTGCTGGCGGTAATGAAAACCGGCGAAACCGTGCGCGACCGGGTGGCCGGTGGACAGGTGAAAATGCCGGATGAGCGGGCCGGTCTGCTGATGGTTTTTCGCACCTACGACAAGCTCAGTTACGGCCTGGTGCTCAACGCTTCCCGTTCCCTGGCGATCATGGACAAAGTCCGTAACCCGTAAAAACCCTCAACAAGTTACCAACAGAGTTATCCACAGCTTATTCCTGCTACGACCGGGCTTATAACGATCAAGGATGATCCCATGTCACTGTCTGCCCAGGCTCCGGTTTCCCCCGCGGAACTGGAAGCCCGCCTACGTTTGCACCGCTTGCCCGACCTCGGCCCGAAGCGTTTTCAGCTGCTGCTCGAAGCCTTTGGTTCGGCCTCCAAGGCCATCAGCGCACCGGCCAGTGCCTGGCGCGCGCTGGGCCTGCCGGCGAGCGCGGCCGAGGCCCGGCGCAATGCCGAAGTGCGTGATGGCGCCAGCCATGCATTGGCCTGGCTGGAGCGTCCGGGCCAGCATTTACTGATGTGGGACCAGCCTGACTACCCGCCGCTGTTGAATGAAATTGCCGATGCGCCGCCGCTGCTGTTTGTTGCCGGCGACCCACGCATCCTGGAAAAACCGCAGTTGGCGGTGGTCGGCAGCCGTCGTGCTTCGCGGCCCGGGATGGACACCGCCGCGGCCTTTTCCCGCAGCCTGGCCGCGGCCGGTTTTGTCATCACCAGCGGCCTGGCACTGGGGATCGATGGCGCGGCGCACCAGGCCGCCCTGGAGGTCGGCGGGCAGACTGTCGGCGTGCTCGGCACCGGCCTGGAAAAATTTTATCCACAGCGCAACCGGCGCCTGGCCGATGCCATGATCGCCCAGGGCAGCGCGCTGGTTTCCGAGTTCCCGCTGGAGACCGGGCCCCACGCCAGCCACTTTCCCCGGCGCAACCGGATCATCAGCGGCCTGTCCCTTGGCGTGCTGGTGGTGGAGGCCAGCGTCGCCAGCGGTTCGCTGATCACCGCCCGGCTCGCCGCCGAGCAAGGCCGCGAGGTGTATGCGATACCCGGGTCGATCCATCATCCGGGAGCCCGGGGTTGTCATCAGCTGATTCGCGATGGCGCGGTGCTGGTGGAAACCATCGAACATATCCTCGAAGCCCTGCGTGGCTGGCAACGGCTGCCGTTATCCACGGCCCCGCCAACAGCCGCGCCCGCTCATCCGTTGCTGGCGCTGTTGCATGCCGCGCCGCAGACCAGCGAGGGCCTGGTGCAGGCCAGTGGCTGGAGCCTGCCCAGGGTGCTGGCGGCGCTCACCGAACTGGAGCTGGAGGGCCATGCGACGTGTGAAGGCGGTTGCTGGTTTGCCCGGGCAAAAGGCTAAGGCTCTGTACGAAAAGTGGCTGCGCTCGGCCATGCTGCGTTAAAAACAGGCTCGGAATGCTCATTTAGGCCCCTAAACTCCGCTTCCTCGCCTGTTTTTGCCTTGCCTGACCTTCGCTCGCCGACTTTTCGTACAGACCCTAGGCTTTATAGGCAGGATCGGTAAACTGCGCACAGCCTTAATCCGGAGAGTCAGCAATGGTCAGCAGTTGGCGTGTGCAACAAGCCGCACGAGAAATTCGCGCAGGGGCGGTGATTGCCTATCCAACCGAAGCAGTCTGGGGGTTGGGTTGCGACCCGTGGAACGAAGAGGCGGTGGACCGGTTGCTGGCCATCAAGTCGCGCTCCGTGGACAAGGGCCTGATCCTGATCGCCGACAACATCCGCCAGTTCGATTTTCTCTTCGAGGATTTTCCCCAGGAATGGCTCGATCGCATGGCCAGCACCTGGCCGGGCCCGAACACCTGGCTGGTACCCCATCAGAATCTGTTGCCGGAATGGGTCACCGGGGTCCACGACACCGTGGCCCTGCGAGTCAGCGATCATCCACTGGTGCGTGAGTTGTGCGCCTTGGTGGGGCCGCTGATTTCCACCTCGGCCAACCCCCAGGGGCGCCCTGCGGCCCGCACGCGGATTCGCGTCGAGCAATATTTTCGCGGGCAGCTGGACATGGTCCTGGGCGGCAGCCTGGGCGGGCGCAAGAACCCGAGCCTGATCCGCGACCTGGTGACCGGCAAGATCGTGCGTCCGGCCTGACACCGCGTCGTCGTTTATCGCGGGCAAGCCTCGCTCCTACGACCCACATCCGTAGGAGCGAGGCTTGCCCGCGAAGCATTTCAAGGCAACAGAATGGTCGAACCCGTGGTGCGCCGCGCCGACAGTTCGGTCTGTGCCTTCGCCGCTTCCGCCAGCGGATAACGCTGGCCGATCTCGATCTTCAGCTTGCCGCTGGCGATCATGGCGAACAGATCGTCGGCCATGGCCTGCAGGTTCTCGGCGTTGTTGGCGTAGGTGCCCAGGGTCGGACGGGTGACGTACAGCGAGCCCTTGGCCGCCAGGATGCCCAGGTTGACCCCCTCCACTGCTCCCGAGGCATTGCCGAAGCTGACCATCAGGCCCCGTGGCTGCAGGCAGTCCAGCGAAGTCAGCCAGGTGTCCTTGCCCACGCCGTCGTAGACCACCGGGCATTTCTTGCCGTCGGTCAGCTCCAGCACGCGCTTGGCCACGTCTTCATGGCTGTAGTCGATGGTTTCCCAGGCACCGAGGGATTTCGCCAGCGCGGCTTTCTGCGGCGAGCTGACGGTACCGATCAGCTTCACCCCCAGGGCCTTGGCCCACTGGCAGGCGAGCAGCCCGACCCCGCCGGCGGCGGCGTGGAACAGCACGGTCTCGCCGCCCTTGAGCTCGTAGGTCTGGCGCAGGAGGTACTGCACAGTCAGGCCCTTGAGCATCACCCCGGCCGCCTGTTCGAAGCTGATGCCGTCCGGCAGGTGCACCAGGTTGTCCGCGGGCAGTACATGCACTTCGCTGTAGGCACCCAGCGGGCCGCTGCCATAGGCCACGCGATCGCCGACCTTGAAGCGGGTCACGGCGCTGCCCACCGCCTCGACCACCCCGGCCCCTTCGGCGCCCAGGCCTGATGGCAAGGCCGGTGGCGCGTAGAGGCCGCTGCGGTAGTAGGTGTCGATGAAGTTCAGGCCGATGGCCTTGTTGCTCACGCGGACCTGTTGCGGGCCCGGTTCGGCGGGTTGGTAATCCACATACTCAAGCACTTCCGGGCCGCCATGGGCCCGGAACTGGATACGTTTGGCCATCTGCACTCTCTCCTCGGTCGTGTCGCGAAAGTGCCTTATCGGACTCCTATGCTTGACCGCCGTCAACTGCGACCGGCCCCTGTGCGGTGTTATGCTACGCGCCCATTTGCGCAGGCCCCCCGCTGTATCCCTGGCGCCGCGTAGCTTTGCCCGATTCAAGGTGATGCCATGACTACCCGCACCGAGGCCGTAAAAGCCTACCTGCTCGACCTGCAAGACCGTATTTGCGCCGCCCTGGAAGCCGAAGACGGCGGTACGCGCTTCGTCGAAGACGCCTGGACCCGACCGGCCGGCGGTGGCGGGCGCACCCGGGTGATTGCCGACGGTACAGTGATCGAGAAAGGCGGCGTCAACTTCTCCCACGTGTTCGGCAGCGGCTTGCCGCCGTCCGCCAGCGCCCACCGGCCGGAACTGGCCGGCCGTGGCTTCGAGGCGCTGGGCGTGTCGCTGGTGATCCACCCGCACAACCCGCATGTGCCGACTTCCCATGCCAACGTACGGTTCTTCATCGCCGAAAAGGCAGGTGAAGAGCCGGTCTGGTGGTTCGGCGGCGGTTTCGACCTGACCCCCTACTACGCCAACGAGGAAGACTGCGTGCACTGGCACCGCGTCGCACAAAAGGCCTGCGCGCCCTTCGGCCCGGACGTCTACCCGCGCTACAAGGCCTGGTGCGACAGCTACTTCCACATCAAGCATCGCAATGAACCGCGCGGCATCGGCGGCCTGTTCTTCGACGACCTCAACGAGTGGGACTTCGACACCAGCTTCGCCTTCATGCGCGCCATCGGCGACGCTTACCTCGAGGCCTACCTGCCGATCGTCCAGCGCCGCAAGGCCCTGGGCTATACCGAGAAGCAGCGCGAGTTCCAGGAGTACCGTCGCGGCCGTTATGTCGAGTTCAACCTGGTCTACGATCGAGGCACCCTGTTCGGCCTGCAATCGGGCGGGCGTACCGAGTCGATCCTCATGTCCCTGCCGCCGCAGGTGCGCTGGGGCTACGACTGGAAAGCCGAGCCGGGCAGCGAAGAAGCGCGCCTGACCGAATACTTCCTGCAAGACCGCGACTGGCTGGCGGGCTTGGCGTAAAGCGTTGCAGCCGGCTGGCCGGCGCTGGACGATAATGCGATTGAACAGAACAGCGCAGCGCCCCTGTCGCCAGTAAGCTGGTTCCTTACAGGGATGTGCATGAGGGTTTTATTGGATGGATCAATACGTCGTTTTTGGTAACCCGATCGGCCACAGCAAATCGCCGCTGATTCATCGGCTGTTCGCCGAGCAGACGGCGCAGCGGCTGGTCTACACCACCTTGCTGGCGCCCCTCGACGATTTTGCCGGCTGTGCCCGCGGGTTCTTCGTGGACGGGCGTGGCGCCAATGTCACGGTGCCGTTCAAGGAGGAGGCCTACCGCCTGGCCGACAGCCTGACTGCCCGCGCCCAGCGCGCCGGCGCGGTGAATACCTTGAGCAAGCTCGCCGATGGCAGCCTGTTGGGCGACAACACCGACGGCGCCGGCCTGGTGCGCGACCTGACGGTCAACGCCGGCTTCAGCCTCAAGGGCAAACGCATTCTGCTGCTGGGGGCCGGCGGTGCGGTGCGTGGCGCGCTGGAGCCGCTGCTGGCGGAGCAGCCGGCATCGGTGATCATCGCCAACCGCACGGTGGAAAAGGCCGAGCTGCTGGCCGAGCTGTTCAGCGACCTGGGGCCGGTGTCGGCCAGTGGTTTCGACTGGTTGCGCGAGCCGGTGGACCTGATCATCAACGCCACCTCGGCCAGCCTCACCGGCGACGTGCCGCCGATCGCCGCCAGCCTGATCGAGCCGGGCCAGACGGTGTGCTACGACATGATGTATGGCAAGGAGCCGACCGCCTTCTGTCGCTGGGCCAGCCAATACGGTGCGGCGATTTCCATGGATGGCCTGGGCATGCTCGCCGAGCAGGCGGCGGAAGCCTTCTTCCTGTGGCGCGGCGTGCGTCCGGACACCGCGCCGGTGCTGGCGGAGCTGCGGCGCCAGCTGGCGCTCTGACAGATCGCGTCATCGTTGATCGCGGGCAAGCCTCGCTCCTACGGAAGCAAGCGTTTCTGTAGGAGCGAGGCTTGCCCGCGAACGCTTCGCCGCTATAACCGCGCTGCAACCGGCAATCAATCCTCAAACCGGATCGGGCATTGCTCCGCGCCTTCGAGCTTTCTCAACTCTTCGATCACCGAGGCCCGCGCGCGACGCAGGGTCAGGCTGCGGTTCTGCCGCAGCAGGCGGCGGGCTTCCTGGTGCAGCATGGCCACCCCGGAATAGTCGATGAAGTTGATCTGCCGGGCGTCGATCACCAGGCGCGGCGCATGGCAGCGTTGCATGCGCACTTGCAGGTAATGGCTGGCGCCGAAAAAGATCGAGCCGCCGACCCGCAGGATGTCCTCGTCGCCTTCGCGTCCGTGCTGCACGCGCGGTTGCGAGGTGCGCTTGAGGTAGAAGAACAGCGACGCCAGGACCCCGGCGTAGATCGCCGTCTGCAACTCCAACAGCAAGGTGGCGACACAAGTCAGGCCCATCACCACGAACTCGGCGCGGCTGACCCGGAACAGCGCGCGAATGCCGCGGTGGTCCACCAGGCCCCAGCAGATCAGCAGAATGCTCCCGGCCATGGCCGGGATCGGGATGTGCGCGATCAGTGCCGCGCCGGCCACGGCGAACAGGGCCACCCACAATGCTGAGAACACTCCGGCCAGCGGCGAACAGGCGCCGGCCTCGTAGCTCAGGCCGGAGCGGGTAAAAGAGCCGGACGACAGATAGCCGGAGAAAAACGCGCCGACGATATTCGACAGGCCCTGGGCGCGGACTTCCTGGTTGGCATCGAGCAACTGTTCGGAGCGTGCCGACAGCGAGCGGGCGATCGACAGGCTGGTCACCAGCCCCAGCATGCCCACCGCCACGGCGCTGGGCAGCAGGCGCAGGATCATGTCCAGGTCCAGCGGCAGCGGGCTGAACGGCGGCAGCCGGCCGGTAAAGGCGCTGACCAGTTTTACCTGGCCGAACAGCGCCGGCCACAGCCACACCACCAGAGCACTGAGGATCAGGCTGATCAGCAGCGAGGGCCAGCGCGGCACCAGCAGCTTCAGGGCCAGGCCGACGACCAACGTGCCCAGGCCGAGGATCAGCGAGGGTTTATCCACGGCATCGAGATGGGCGAACAGCGAGGTCAGGCTGTTCAGCGCGGTGGCTTCGCTCGGCAAGTCCAGGCCCAGCAGGTTGGGCAACTGCCCCAGGGCGATCACCACCGCGGCGCCGAGGGTGAAGCCGAGCACCACCGAATGGGACACGAAGTTCACCAGCGCACCGAAGCGCAACAACCCCAGCAGCCACTGGAACAGGCCGGCGAGCAAGGTCAGCAGCAGGATCAGGGTGATGTAGTCCTGGGACGCCGGCACCGCCAGGGGGCTGACGCTGGCGTAGAGGACGATGGAAATCGCCGCGGTCGGGCCACAGATCAGGTGCCAGGAAGAACCCCAGAGGCAAGCGATCAGCACCGGGACGACGGCGGCATACAGGCCGTATTCCGGTGGCAGGCCGGCGATCAGCGCATAGGCGATCGATTGCGGCAGGGCGAGGATGGCGCCGCTCAGGCCCACCAGCAGGTCGCGCCCGACGCTGGCGCGGGTCTGCCGGGGCAGCCAGCTCAGGAAGGGCAAGAGTGAATGGCGATTGGGCCAGGCCATGGGTCCTCGCGGTCGGGATGGGGCGAAAGGCGTCAGGGTAAAGCATTGCCGGCAAGCTTACCTGCAGGAGCGAAGCTTGCTCGCGATGCCGGCGACTCGGTCTTGCAGATGGACCGCGTGCACAGGTTTTTGGGGCTACTGCGTAGCCCATCGCGGGCAAGCCTCGCTCCTACCATGGGTATTACAGCTTGGCCTGCACCGCCGGCAGCGCATCCTTGCCGTCGAGGGTCTTCACTCCGTCCAGCCACTTGCCCAGCACTGCCGGGTTGGCCTTGATCCAGGCCTTGGCTGCGTCAAAGTTGCTGACCTTCTTGTTGGCCACCTCGGCCATGATGCTGTTCTCCATTTCCTGGGTGAAGCTCAGGTTGCTCAGCAGTTTGCCGACGTTCGGGCAGGCCTGTGCATACCCCTTGCGGGTCAGGGTGTAGACGCTGCCGGTGTCGCCGAAGTACTTCTCGCCGCCCTTGAGGTAATGCATTTTCAGCTGCACGTTCATCGGGTGCGGGGTCCAGCCGAGGAAGGTGACGAACTTCTGCCGTTTCACCGCCCGCGAGACTTCGGCGAGCATCGCCTGTTCGCTGGACTCGATCAGTTTCCACTTGCCAAGGTCGAAGTCGTTCTTCTTGATGATCTCCTGCAACGACAGGTTGGCCGGGGCCCCGGAGCCGATGCCGTAGAGCTTCTTGTCGAACTTGTCTGCGTACTTATTCAGGTCGTTGAAGTCATGCACACCGGCGTCCCAGACATAATCCGGCACCGCCAGGGTGAACTCGGTGCCGTCCAGGTTCTTCGCCAGCTGGGTGACATCGCCATTGGCCACGAACTTGTCGTAGAAGCCCTGCTGCGCCGGCATCCAGTTGCCCAGGAACACATCCACCTGGCCGTCCTTGAGCCCGCCGAAGGTGATCGGTACCGCCAGGGTGTCGATCTTGGCCTTGTAGCCCATGCCGTCCAGCAGGAAACCGGCGATGGCGTTGGTGGCGGCGATGTCGCTCCAGCCCGGGTCGGCCATCTTCACCGTCTCGCAACCCTGTTCGGCCCAGGCCAGGGTCGGGACCGAAACACTGCCCAGCGCCAGAAGCGCGGCCGTCACTGCTGTGGATAACCTTTGCATGCTCTTCCCCTTACGTTATTGGTTTTGGCAGGGTTGTGGATAACGAGCCTTGCGCTCCAGATCGTCGAGGTCGATGTGGTTGCGCATGTATTGCGCACTGGCGTCGACCAGTGGCTGGTGGTCCCAGCTCTTCAGTTTGCCGAGGCTCAAGGCGCCCGCGACGAAGCGACGGCGGCGCTGGCTGGCGAGTACCTGTTGATGGATGGCCGGGATATCCCACTTGGCCCGCGCCTCGCGGAGAAAATCCTCGAATAGCGGGCGATGTTGCGGCGATTGGCTGAGTTCTTCCTGCTCGCGCGGGTCGTTGGCCACATCGAACAGCAGGCACGGGTCGTCTTCGCTGTAGATGAACTTGTAGCGGCCGCGGCGAATCATCATCAGCGGGCTGATGGTGCCTTCGGCCATGTACTCGCCGAAGACTTCGTCATGCCCGCCCTGCCCTTGCAGGTGCGGCACCAGGGAGCGGCCATCCAGCGCCAGGCCAGGTTGCAGTTGGCCTCCGGCCAGTTCCACCAGGGTCGGCAGCAGGTCGGCGGTCGAGACCGCCTGGCTTACCCGGCCGGCGGCGAACTGCCCCGGCGCGCTGACCAGCAGCGGCACCCGCGCGGCCATTTCGAACCAATGCATTTTGTACCAGAGGCCGCGCTCGCCGAGCATGTCGCCGTGGTCGCCGGAGAAGACAATGATGGTGTCGTCGCTCAGCCCGGTTTCCTCCAGGGTTTCCAGGAGTTTGCCGACGTTGCTGTCGATATAGCTGCACGCACCGAAATAGGCACGACGCGCATCGCGGATCTTATCCACAGGCAGCGGCTTGTCCCACAGGTCGTAGACCTTGAGCAGGCGCTGGGAGTGCGGGTCGAGCGCGTCCTGGGCCGGGGTCTGCGGCAGCGGAATATCTTCGTCGCGGTACAGATCCCAGAAGGCCTTGGGAATGGTGTACGGGTCGTGCGGGTGGGTCATCGACACGGTCAGGCAGAACGGTTGGTCGCCGTCTTCGCGAACGTGATCGAACAGGTACTGGCGGGCCTTGAACACCACCTCTTCGTCGAAATCCAGCTGGTTGGTGCGCACGCATGGCCCGGCCTGCAGTACCGAGGACATGTTGTGGTACCAGCTCGGGCGCACGTCCGGTTCGTCCCAGTTTACCGCCCAGCCATAGTCGGCCGGGTAGATATCGCTGGTCAGGCGTTCTTCGTAGCCGTGCAGTTGGTCCGGGCCGCAGAAATGCATCTTGCCTGACAGCGCGGTGCGGTAGCCCAGGCGGCGCAGGTAATGGGCGTAGGTCGGGACGTCGGCGGGGAAGTCGGCGGCGTTGTCATAGGCGCCGATCTTGCTCGGCAACTGGCCGCTGACCAGGGTGAAACGCGAGGGCGCGCACAACGGGCTGTTGCAGTAGGCGGCGTCGAATACCACGCCCTGGGCGGCGAGACGGCTCAGATGCGGCAGCTTGATGGGCGATTGACCGTAGAACGGCAACATTGGCGCGGCCATTTGATCGGCCATGATGAAAAGAATGTTCTTGCGCTTCATGTATTCGCGGCATTCCATAGTGGGCAGTTATGCGAAAGTGCTGCGATCGAGGATGTAACCCGTGGCTTTCACGGTAAAGCCCCTGTACGGCAATGACTAGGATAAGCACAGCTTATGTATGAAGCACTTGGCGATCTATCCCTGGACCTGTTCCGCGTCTTCGAGGTGGCGGCGCGCCAGCGCAGCTTTACCGCGGCGGCGGTGGAGTTGGGCACCACCCAACCGGCTATCAGCCAGCAGATCAAGCGGCTGGAGGAACAGCTCGGCACCCGGCTGTTCGACCGCATCTACCGGGGCATCGAACTGACCGAGGCCGGCAGCCAGTTGTTCGAACAGGTGCAGGCTGGCTTGCAGAGCATCGACAGCGGCCTGAGCGCCATCACTGCCCAGCACCAGCACGAGGTGTTGCAGGTGGCCACCGATTTCGCCTTCGCCGCCTACTGGCTGATGCCGCGCCTGCATCGCTTCCACGCCGCCAATCCACAGGTGGATGTGAGCCTGGTCACCAGCGAGCGCAGCCACAACATGCTGCGCACCGATATCGACGTTGCCGTGCTGTTTGGCGATGGGCGTTTCAAGCAGGGTGAAAGCCATTGGCTGTTCAATGAGGAAGTGTTTCCGGTGTGCAGTCCGCTCTTGCTCAAGGAGCGGCCGCTGCCTCTCGGCGCCCAGTCGCTGCTGGAGTTTCCGCTGCTGCATTTGAAGGGGGAAAACAGCAGCCACTGGTTCGACTGGAGCGGCGTGTTCCGCGAGTTGGGGATCGCCACCCCGCCGGCGCCGGGGCAGCTGCGTTTCGACAACTACACCCTGCTGATCCAGGCGGCGATCGGTGGCCAGGGCGTGGGCATTGGCTGGCGCCACCTTGTGGATAACTTGCTGGCGCAAGGTCTGTTGTGCCGACCGATCAGCGAAACGCTGATCTCCCGCTACGGCTATTACGTGGTCCTGCCCCAGCGCAAACGTCGCGGGGCGCTGATCCAGCGGTTTTTCGACTGGCTGATGGCCGAGCAGGCCGACAGTGCGCAATCTTTGACCGGGCTGGGCCTGCCGTCGATTGCCATCTGAGGTTTGGGGTTGGCGTGGAAGCCATCGCGAGCAAGCTCGCTCCTACATGGGATCGCATAACCTTCTGTAGGAGCGAGCTTGCTCGCGATAAGGATTCAACATACGAAGTTCACATGTTCGCCCACGTGCAGGTTCAGCTGCTGTTCATCGGCAATGCCGGCAGCCACCCGGGCGAGTCGCTGCACTGGCTCGTCCAGCTTCGGCGGGAGGCTGCCGGCGGGCTGGCTGAAATGCTCCAGGGTCAGCCCGGGCGTGCTTTGCGGTGCATTCACCAGGGTCCAGCGCAAGGTGCTGCCTTGCAGCGCGTCGAGGATGGCTTCGGCCGTCTGGCGGTGTGGGTAGCCTTCCATCTCCGGCTGGTCCAGCACCTCGAAATGCCCCACCAGGAACAGGCGCCGGACGCCCGCGGCCTGCATGCCAGCGATCAGCGCTTCGACCGCGCGAAGTTGCTCCCGGGGTTCGAGCAGCAGGTTTTCCTGCTGTTCAAGGCCCATGGGCAGCCCCGGAGCATCCAGCAGGCAGGCCACCACGTCGCCTCCGGCCACGCTTTGCCTGACCCGCTCGGCATCGAACAGGTCACCGCATTTGGTGCGCAAACCGGGAAGGGGGGCGAGGGCCGTCAGGTCGTCGAGAATGGCGATGACTTCATGCTGGCGCCGCAGGAATTCCGCCATCAGCGCGCTGCCCAGGCTGCTCATGGCACCGTAGAGCACCAGTTTGACCACCGGGGTTTCGGCATTTTTCATGGCGCGGCCCGTTTCTTTACACTGGTAAGGTTATGACCTGTGGGCTGTCGCCAGGGTTCGACTTTGTCATGAGAGGTTCCATGCAACGCATCAAGGGCTATCACGCCCATGTCTATTTTGACGCCAGCACCATCGACCAGGCGCGGGCCCTGTGCGAGCAGGCGGCGCAATTGTTTCCGTTGCAGATGGGGCGGGTGCATGAACGGCCGGTCGGCCCGCACCCGGACTGGAGCTGCCAGCTGGCGTTCGAGCCGCAATACCTGGGCGAGGTGTTGCCGTGGCTGGCGCTCAATCGCAACGGGCTGGTGGTATTCCTGCACCCCGATACCGGCGATGACCTGAAGGATCACACGGAGCATGCGGTCTGGATGGGGGCGATCCGGCCGCTGGACCTGTCGATTTTTTGAGTTTTTTCGCGAGCAAGCGCCATCAACCCCCGGTCAATACAACACGCCATCGAGGATCTCGTAGACGATCCCCGTGCCTACCGCGATCAGCACGATATCGGCGCCCATGCGCCGCCATTCATAACCCGGGTAGTACGGCAGGTGCGCCAGGGCGCGGTTGTCCAGGCGTTCGCCGTAGTAGCCGCGGGGCAGCGGCTGGCCGCGCACCAGATGGATGCCGTGGGGCGGTGGCGCGCCGCGTACGAAGTAGGCGTGGTTGTCGCGAATGGTCTCGCGCACCGGGCCGAAATCCCGAGGCGGGCCACCACGGCGGTCGGCCTGCGGGCCGCGATGTTCATCGCCCCGATTATCCCCGTGATTGTCTCCTCGATTGTCGTAGCGACCCGGTTGCGGGCCGCCGCGGTCGTGGTCGTCACGTGGGTCCGCGACCGCGTGCAGCAGCGGGCTGGCGCTGAGCATCAGCACACCGAGACCGGCAATCAGGCGTTTGGGCATTTTCATCGGGTCTTCCTCAGAGCACGAACAACAAAAAGGGGCTCAGAACCTGGTTCTGAACCCCTTGGTCTTGCTGGTTAGTCTGTGGACTCTGAGGCGAATTCCTCTGTATCAGGAACTTTACCCTTGGTTGACACGGGCTTGACGCACCCCTTCGGCGAGGGAGGCGCAGAGGCTCAGCACACCATCCACGGCCTGCTCGGAACTGCTGGCATTGGCGATCTGGTCGATCAGCGCCGAACCTACCACCACACCGTCAGCCAGGCGGGCGATGGCCGCGGCCTGCTCCGGCGTGCGGATGCCAAAACCGATGCTGATCGGCAGGTCGGTGTGGCGACGCAGGCGGGTCACCGCCTCTTCCACGTGCTCCAGGGTGGCGGAACCGGCACCGGTCACACCGGCCACGGAGACGTAGTAGACGAAGCCCGAGCTGCCGTTCAGTACTTTCGGCAGTCGCGCGTCGTCGGTGGTCGGCGTGGTCAGGCGGATGAAGTCGATGCCGGCGGCCTGGGACGGGTCGCACAGCTCGGCGTTGTGCTCGGGCGGCATGTCGACCACGATCAGGCCGTCGACCCCGGCTTCCTTGGCTTCGGCGATGAAGCGCGGTACGCCGTAGTGGTGGATCGGGTTGAAGTACCCCATCAGCACCAGCGGCGTGTCGTTGTTGCCGGCGCGGAACTCGCGAACCATTTGCAGGGTTTTCGCCAGGTTCTGCTTGGCCTCCAGGGCGCGGATGTTGGCCAGCTGGATCGCCGGGCCGTCGGCCATCGGATCGGTGAAGGGCATGCCCAGTTCGATCACGTCGGCGCCGGCGGCCGGCAAGCCCTTGAGGATCGCCAGGGAGGCGTCGTAGCCCGGGTCGCCGGCGGTGACGAAGGTCACCAGGGCGGCGCGGTTCTGTTGCTTAAGCTCGGCAAAGCGCGTTTGCAGGCGGCTCATCAGTGTTTCTCCTGCTGGGATTGCTCTTGTTGAGAGTGTTCCATGTGGTGCATCACGGTTTGCATGTCTTTGTCGCCGCGGCCCGAGAGGTTGACCACCATCAGGTGATCCTTGGGCAGGTTCGGCGCGCGCTTGAATACTTCGGCCAGGGCGTGGGCGCTTTCCAGGGCCGGGATGATGCCTTCCAGGCGGCAGCACTGGTGGAACGCGGCCAGGGCTTCGTCGTCGGTCACCGAGGTGTATTCGACGCGGCCGATATCGTGCAACCAGGCGTGTTCAGGGCCGATGCCCGGGTAGTCGAGGCCGGCGGAAATCGAGTGGGCGTCGATGATCTGGCCATCCTCGTCCTGCAGCAGGAAGGTGCGGTTGCCATGCAGCACGCCAGGCAGGCCGCCGTTCAGGCTGGCCGCGTGCTTGCCGGTCTCGATGCCGTAGCCGGCGGCTTCGACGCCGATGATTTGCACGCTCTTGTCGTCGAGGAACGGATGGAACAGGCCCATGGCGTTGGAGCCGCCACCGATGCACGCCACCAGGCTGTCCGGCAGGCGGCCTTCCTGGGCTTGCAGCTGTTCGCGGGTTTCCTTGCCGATCACGGCCTGGAAGTCGCGGACCATGGCGGGATAAGGGTGCGGACCGGCCACGGTGCCGATCAGGTAGAAGGTGCTGTCGACGTTGGTCACCCAGTCACGCAGGGCTTCGTTCATCGCGTCCTTCAGGGTGCCGGTGCCGGCGACCACCGGGATCACTTCGGCGCCCAGCAGCTTCATGCGGAACACGTTGGCCTGCTGGCGCTCGATGTCGGTGGTGCCCATGTAGATCACGCAGTCCAGGCCGAAACGGGCCGCCACGGTGGCGGTGGCCACGCCGTGCATGCCGGCGCCGGTCTCGGCGATGATGCGTTTCTTGCCCATGCGCCGCGCCAGGAGGATCTGGCCGATGCAGTTGTTGATCTTGTGCGCGCCGGTGTGGTTCAGCTCTTCGCGCTTGAGGTAGATCTTGGCGCCGCCGCAGTGCTCGGTCAGGCGTTCGGCGAAATACAGCGGGCTGGGACGGCCGACGTAGTCGCGCTGGAAGTAGGCCAGTTCCTTGAGGAACTCCGGATCTTCCTTGGCCGCTTCGTATTCGCGGGCCAGGTCGAGGATCAGCGGCATCAGGGTTTCGGCGACGTAACGGCCGCCGAACGCGCCGAACAGGCCGTTGGCATCAGGACCGTTGCGCAGGTTGGTCTGGTTCATGGGGCGCTCCCGGTGATTCGTCAAAAGGGTGAATGCTGGAAAGACAATGGCGTTCACTCTACCCCCTGACGTCCCAGACTGAAAACCGATAAGATCGCCACAACCTGTCAGGAAAACTCACATATTCCATGAGCCACGACCTGCCCCCGCTGAACGCCCTCCGGGCCTTCGAAGCCACCGCCCGCCTGAACAGCGTCAGTCAGGCGGCCGAACAGCTGCACGTCACCCATGGTGCGGTCAGCCGCCAGTTGAAGGTGCTCGAAGAGCATCTTGGGGTGAGCCTGTTCGTCAAGGAAGGGCGCGGCCTTAAACTCACAGATGCCGGTGTGCGCCTGCGCGATGTCAGCAGCGATGCCTTCGAGCGCCTGCGCACGGTCTGCGCCGAGCTGAGCCAGAGCACCGCCGATGCGCCCTTCGTGCTCGGCTGTTCCGGCAGCCTGCTGGCGCGCTGGTTCATTCCGCGCCTGGGGCGGCTGAATGCCGACCTGCCGGACCTGCGCCTGCACCTGTCGGCCGGCGAAGGCGATCTCGACCCGCGCCGTCCGGGGCTGGACGCCTTGCTGGTATTCGCCGAGCCGCCGTGGCCGGCGGACATGCAGGTCTTTGAGCTGGCCAGCGAGCGCATCGGCCCGGTGCTCAGCCCGCGCTACAGCCGTTACGAGCAACTGCGCGAGGCGCCGGCCAGTGCGCTGCTCAACGAGACGTTGCTACAGACCACCTCGCGCCCGCAGGCCTGGCCCAGCTGGGCACGGCAGAACGGCATCGACGCCGGGGCGCTGAAGTTCGGCCAGGGTTTCGAGCATTTGTATTATTTGCTGGAGGCCGCGGTGGCCGGGCTGGGCGTGGCGATCGCACCGCAGCCGCTGGTGGCCGAGGACCTGCGTGCCGGACGCCTGGTTGCCCCATGGGGCTTCTGTGAAACCCCGGGGCAACTGGCGTTGTGGCTACCCAAGCGCGCCGCGGACGGGCGTGCCCGGCAACTGGCGCAGTGGCTCAGCAACGAGCTGCGCCAGACGCCTTAATTGCCGCGCTTGCACAGCAGGTAAGCGGCCAGCAGGCCCAGCGCGCCCACGGCGACGCCGGCGGTGGTCCAGGGGTGCTGCTGGGCGTAGTCGCGGGTGGCGATCCCGGTTTCACGGGTTTTCACTTTGACTTCTTCATAGGCATCGCTGAGCAGGCTACGCGAATGTCTCAGCGCGCTCTCGGCGTTGCTTTTCAGCGCCTTGAGGGTTTTGCGCGATTCGTCCGAAGCGTCGTCCTTGAGGCTCTCCAGGGACTTGAGCAGACTTTCGATCTCGGCTTCCATGCTTTCCAATGAGGCTTTGCGTAACGAAGTGTTGGCCATGGTGGCTCTCCTGCATTGTTGATTGAGGGTCTGTAGGGTCCGACTGCGCGGCCTGGCGAAAGTGCATTAAATCTGCATGACGATGGGCCGGGGCTTATTCCAGTGTTGCTGGTAATCGCTGCTAGGCTTTGATCTACCTCATAAGGAGAGCGCGCCATGTCTGATCATCACACCTACAAGAAAGTCGAACTGGTCGGTTCGTCCCCTAGCAGCATCGAAGACGCCATCAACAATGCGCTGGCCGAAGCCAGCAAAAGCATCAAGCACCTGGAGTGGTTCGAGGTCACGGAAACCCGTGGGCATATCAAGGATGGCAAGGCCGCGCATTTCCAGGTCACGCTCAAAGTCGGTTTCCGCATTGCCAACAGCTGAACCTGGGCTAGGCTGTTGAACTTGTGCGCTGGCCGATTGCCATAGGGAATGGCAAAGCGCTATATCTGCCTCGATGCCGAGCAGGCCGGGGCTTGACGCTTATTTTGATTCGACCAGGGAATGTGACCGATGAAAAAACAGGTAATGGCTTTAGTGTTATTGAGTGTCGCGGGAACAGCCCTTGCTGCCGGCAAGCCATGCGAAGAGCTGAAAAGCGAAATCGCCGCGAAGATCGACGCCAAAGGCGCGTCGGGTTATTCGCTGGAAATTGTCGAAAAAGGCAGCGCGACTGACGGCAAAGTGGTCGGTACCTGCGAAGGCGGTACCAAGGAAATCGTCTACAAGCGTGGCTGAGCCCTTGTAGCAATGAACAAAGCCGACGCGCTGCGTCGGCTTTTTTGTGCCCGGCGTTTAGCCAGGCCAGGCGTGCCCCTGTAGCCGTTGCCGCAGGCTGCGATCGCGACCTAAGGGCGCGCAAGGCCTCTGGATCACCCAGTCCCTTCGGCCCGATTGCAGACTCAACCCTTCATCACTTGCGCCAGCAATTCGTAGGAATGCAGGCGGTCGGCGTGCTCGTACAGGTCGCAGGTGAAGATCAGCTCGTCGGCGCCGGTCTGTTCGATCAGCACTTCGAGCTTGGCGCGGATCTTCGCCGGGCTGCCGATCATGGCCAGGCCGAGGAAGCTACCCACGGCCTCTTTTTCATGGGGCAGCCACAGGCCGTCCATGCTCTTCACCGGTTTGCGCTGCACCAGGCTCTGGCCGCGCATCAGCGCGAGGATCCGCTGGTACACCGAGGTCGCCAGATAGTCGGCCTGTTCGTCGGTATCGGCCGCCACCAGCGGCACGCCGAGCATCACGTAAGGCTTGTCGAGCACGGCCGAAGGCTTGAAGTGATTGCGGTACACGCGAATCGCCTCGTGCATGTAGCGCGGTGCGAAATGTGAGGCGAAGGCGTAAGGCAAGCCGCGCTCGCCGGCCAGTTGCGCACTGAACAGGCTCGAGCCCAGCAACCACACCGGCACCTGGGTACCTGTTCCTGGCACCGCGATCACCCGTTGTTCCGGGGTGCGTGGGCCGAGGTAGGCCATCAGTTCGGCCACGTCTTCAGGGAAGTCGTCGGCGCTGCCGGAACGTTCGCGGCGCAGGGCGCGGGCGGTCATCTGGTCCGAACCCGGCGCGCGGCCCAGGCCCAGGTCGATACGCCCCGGGTACAGGCTTTCCAGGGTACCGAACTGCTCGGCGATCACCAGCGGCGCATGGTTGGGCAGCATCACGCCGCCAGAGCCGACGCGAATGCTCGAGGTGCCGCCGGCCAGATAGCCCAGCAGCACCGAGGTCGCGGAGCTGGCGATACCGTCCATGTTGTGGTGTTCGGCGACCCAGAAGCGGGTGTAGCCGAATTTCTCTACATGGCGGGCCAGGTCCAGGGAATTGCGCAGCGATTGCGCCGGGCTGCCGTCCTCGCGCACGGGGACCAGGTCGAGGGTGGAAAACTTAACGTCGGACAGTGGTTTCATGAACCTGCTTCTCCTTTGATGTGCAGGCCTTTGTCATGAGCCAAAACCTGCCGAATGCTGTAAGCCTGTCTCATGCAATGTGGGCATATACCCGAGTTTCAATAGCCAGGCTGAATTCGCTGTCCGGATAAACGGCGGATTCAGACAGGATGAACTTCGCCGGGCCTTCTATCCTCTAGAACCCTGAGTAGCAGAAAACCACAAGGGCGCGGCCTTTCGCGCCCGTTCTCGAGGAGACAGACATGAGCATCATCAAGAAAGCTTCGGCTCACTGGGAAGGCGACCTGAAAACCGGCATTGGCTCGATTTCCACGGAAACCGGGGTACTGCGCGATGCACCTTACGGCTTCAAGGCGCGTTTCGAGGGCGGCAAGGGCACCAACCCGGAAGAACTGATCGGCGCCGCGCACGCGGGGTGTTTTTCCATGGCCTTCTCGATGATTCTCGGCGAGGCTGGGCTCAAGGCCGACAGCATCGACACTAATGCCGAAGTGACGCTGGACCAGGTCGATGGCGGTTTTGCGATCACCGCGGTGCACCTGATCCTCAAGGCGAAGATTCCCGGCGCCAGCCAGCAGCAGTTCGATGAGCTGAGCAAGAAGGCCAAGGAAGGTTGCCCGGTGTCCAAGGTGCTGAATGCCAGGATCAGCCTGGATGCGACGCTGGTCAGCTGACGGTGTTTTAACCTGCCCTGTCGCTTCGCGAGCCAGCTCGCTCACGCCTTCGAACCCATAGGCGCGAACTGGCTCGCGATTGCACTCCTGCCGAAACTCCCGCACCCGATATGCGCGGCGTCAGAACTCGCTTCGTGAAAATGTGGTCGAATGCACGACTGCAGGCTCAGCCCATGACCATGGGCGCTGCATCAAAGGGAGCTCCACATCATGAAACGTTTTGCCCTGGCAGTTGTTTGTTGCGCGCTGGCCACCTCGGCCCTGGCGGCTCCGAAGGATTGCGAAGAACTCAAGAAAGAGATTGAAATCAAGATCCAGGCCAACGCCGTGCCCTCCTACACCTTGGAGATTGTCAGCAAGGAGGAGGCCGAAAAGCACGACGTGGCCATGGTGGTCGGTACCTGTGAAAACGGCACCAAGGCAATCATCTATCAGCGCAACGACAGCTGATCGTTCAGATCACGCAGTTGACCCTATGGTCTTCGGCCAACAGCTCACGCTTGGCGTTGTACAGCCGGGCACTGGGAGTGAAACCCAGCGAGCGGGCTTCCAGCAAGTAACGCTGGCCGGCTTCGAAATGGTCGTAGCGCACGCTCAGGTAGCACAGGCGCTCGGCCGGATCGTTCATCATGCCGAGGCGCCCGCTGAACACCTCGAAATCGAAACGCACCATCAACTCATGACTGCCCGGGGTGACCTGGAAATAGCGGCCGTCGGTCAGGCGCTGGTTGTCCAGGCGCTCGGCCATCAGCAGCTTGCCGCCCGGCGTCGGGGTGGCGAAATCGACCCAGGCCTGTTGCGGGTCCACCGCCGGCAGGGGGCTGGAGCAGGCAACGAGGCCGGTCAGGGCAAGCAGCAGCAAGGGTTGGCGCATGAGGTCGGGCCGTCCGGGGAAAGGCCTCAAGCATAGCGCCGATCAGGTGCGCTGGCAGCCCGCCGGTTGGCCGGTACCCACCAGATTGCGCTGCTGGTCATAGAGCTTGGCCCAGGGCCGGAAGCCGATATTGCCGGTCTGCAACTGATAGCGCTGGCCGGCGTTGAAGTCCTTGTATTTCACATTCAGCTGGCAGTCGCGCCACAGCGGTTCGCTGTCCGGGCCAATGTTGGTGGGCTCCACGGCGAACTGGTAGCGCACCTTCAGCTCATGGTTGCCGGGCTGGACCTCGAAATATCGGCGGTCCACCCAGGCCTTTTCGTCGACCTCCAGCGCCTGCAGGGCGGTGTCCTGGTGGGTGTCGAGGTCGATCCAGGCTTGCGTCGGATCGGGGGCGGGCAATCCGGCACAGCCGCTCAAGGTCAAGAGTCCGGTGGTCAGCAGCAACACGCGCATAGCGAAACTCCAGGCAGGCGAGATAGTCTTGGGGGCAGACTCTCGAAGGATGATTCGATTTGATTAGGCCGCGTTCAAGCCATGGGTTACTTGATCATCTTTTGCGCTTTTTGTTTCCGGGCTTGCTGCTTTTGTCGCTCAACGGTTGTTCCAGCGTGGGTTACTACGGCCAGCTGGCCAGTGGCCAATGGCAGCTGTTGCAGGCCCGCACGCCGGTCGAACAGGTCATCGCCGACCCGGCTCGCGACCCGTTATTGCGCGCCCATCTGGCCCAGTCGCAGAAGGCCCGGCTTTTTGCCAGCCAGCACCTGCACCTGCCGGACAACCAGAGTTATCGCCTCTACGCCGACATCGGCCGGCCCTACGTGGTGTGGAATGTGTTCAGCACCCCCGAGTTTTCCCTGAGCCCCAAGACCCACTGCTTCCCGATTGCCGGCTGCGTGGCCTATCGCGGCTACTACAGCCAGGGCGCGGCCCGGGGCGAGGCGGCCTTGCAGAAACAGCAGGGCATGGATGTGGCCATCGGTGGGGTGGAGGCCTACTCGACCCTGGGCTGGTTCAATGACCCAATCCTCAGTTCGATGCTGCATTGGGGCGACGAGCGCCTGGCGACCCTGATCTTCCACGAGCTGGCCCATCAGCGCTTTTATGTGAAGGACGACACCGAGTTCAACGAATCCTTCGCCACCTTCGTCGAGCAGGAAGGCACCCGGCAATGGCGCGCGGCCCGCGGCCTGGCGCCGGCCAGCGATGCCCTGGTGAAGCAGAAGGACCAGTTCATCCAGCTGATCCTCGATACCCGCCAGCGCCTGGAACGCCTGTATGCCCTGCCACTGCCAACCGAGCAGATGCGCCAGCGCAAGGCCGCCGAATTCGAACAGCTGCGCCGGGATTACCGGCAGCTGAAGGACAGCCAATGGCATGGCGACTCGCGCTACGACTTCTGGATCAATATCCCGCTGAACAATGCCAGGCTGCTGCCTTTTGGCCTGTACGACCAGTGGGTGCCGGCGTTTGCCGCGTTGTTCAAGCAGGTGAACGGGGATTGGCCGGCCTTTTACCAGGCCGTGGAGAAGCTCGGCGCGCTGCCGGCTGAAAAGCGCAAGGCGGCGTTGCAAGCCTTGATGGGCGGCGCCTGAAAGCAAGCCTTCGCGGGCAAGCCTCGCTCCTGTGGGAGGAGAAGCCCGCGATGGCCGGTGGCTCAGCGCTGCAGGAATGCCTGATGCAGCTCATCCAGGGTCTGGAAGTGGTAGGCCGGGGCCTCGGCGCTCAGTTCTTCGTGGCTGCCGAAGCCATAACCCACCGCCGCCGCATCCAGCCCGTTACGGCGGGCGCCGATCAGGTCGTGTTTGCGGTCGCCGATCATCAGGGTGTCGCTCGGGTCCAGGCCTTCTTCGCTGATCAGATGGCGGATCAGCTCGACCTTGTCGGTGCGGGTGCCGTCCAGTTCGCTGCCGTAGATCACCTTGAAGTGCCGGGCGAAGTCGAAGTGCCGGGCGATCTCGCGGGCGAACACCCATGGCTTGGACGTCGCGATGTACAGCTGGCGGCCCTGCCCACTGAGGGTTTCCAGCAGGGGCGTGACGCCGTCGAACACACGGTTCTCATACAGGCCGGTAACCTTGAAACGCTCACGGTAGAAATTCACCGCCTCCCAGGCCCTGGCTTCGTCGAAGCCGTAGAACTGCATGAATGCCTGCAGCAGCGGCGGACCGATGAAGTGTTCCAGCTTGCTCAGGTCGGGTTCGTCGATGCCCAGCTTGCCGAGGGCGAACTGGATCGAGCGGGTGATGCCTTCGCGCGGGTCGGTCAGGGTGCCATCGAGGTCGAACAGAACGGTTTGGTAATGCATGGGAATTCCTGGGCAGTGGGTCGGGGGCTCAAGCCTGGTCGTAGCCTTCGGCCAGGTGCAGGTCCTTGAGCTTCACGTAGTTGGCGGCGCTGTAGGTGAAGAAGGCACGCTCCTTGTCGGTCAGCGGGCGGGCCTGTTTCACCGGGCTGCCCACGTAGAGGAAGCCGCTTTCCAGGCGTTTGCCCGGCGGTACCAGGCTGCCGGCGCCGACGATCACATCGTCTTCCACCACCGCGCCGTCCATGACGATGCTGCCCATGCCGATCAGCACCCGGCTGCCGACGCTGCAACCGTGCAGCATCACCTTGTGGGCGATGGTCACGTCGCCGCCGATCAGCAGCGGGAAGCCGTCCGGGTTGAAGGGGCCGGCGTGGGTGATGTGCAGCACGCTGCCGTCCTGCACGCTGGTGCGGGCGCCGATGCGGATGCGGTGCATGTCGCCGCGGATCACCGTCAGTGGCCAGACCGAGCTGTCGGCACCGATTTCGACGTCGCCGATCACCACCGCCGAGCGGTCGACGAAGGCCCGCGGGCCAAGGATGGGCGTGTGGTGCTGATAGCTGCGAATGGCCAAGTTGGATACCTGCTCTGACATTTATTAATGGGGTCGATAGCTGCGGTGGGCGTCGATTGTAATTAAGATGGCCCAATGTTTCTTCCAGCCAAGGTGCCAACCGTGAGTGTGAACAACCCTCTTCTGCAGCCCTACGACCTGCCGCCGTTTTCGGCGATCCGCGCCGAGCACGTACAGCCGGCCATCGAACAGATCCTGGCTGACAACCGCGCCGCCATCGCTGAAATCCTCAAGAACCAGGGCACGCAACCGACCTGGGCCGGCCTGGTTCTGGCCATGGACGAACTCAACGACCGCCTGGGCGCGGCCTGGAGTCCGGTCAGCCACCTCAATGCCGTGTGCAACAGCGCCGAATTGCGCGAGGCCTACGAGTCCTGCCTGCCGGCCCTGAGCGCCTATTCCACCGAGCTGGGGCAGAACCGTGAGCTGTTCCAGGCCTTCGAAGCGCTGGCGAGCAGCCCGCAAGCCGCCGGTTTCGACGTGGCGCAGAAAACCATCCTGGAACACTCCCTGCGTGACTTCCGCCTGTCGGGTATCGACCTGCCGCCAGAGCAGCAGAAGCGCTACGCCGAAGTGCAGAGCAAGCTTTCCGAGCTGGGCAGCCGCTTCTCCAACCAGCTGCTCGACGCCACCCAGGCCTGGACCAAGCACGTCACCGACGAAGCGGCCCTGGCCGGCTTGACCGCCTCGGCCAAGGCGCAGATGGCTGCCGCAGCCCAGGCCAAGGACCTGCAAGGCTGGCTGATTACCCTGGAATTCCCCAGCTACTACGCGGTGATGACCTACGCTGAAGACCGCGCGCTGCGCGAAGAAGTCTACGCTGCCTACTGCACCCGCGCCTCGGACCAGGGCCCGAACGCCGGCCAGAATGACAACGGCCCGGTCATGCAGGAAATCCTCGACCTGCGCCAGGAACTGGCCCTGCTGCTGGGCTACGCCAACTTCGCCGAGCTGAGCCTGGCCACCAAGATGGCCGAGTCCAGCGACCAGGTGCTGAGTTTCCTGCGGGACCTGGCCAAGCGCAGCAAGCCGTTCGCCGCCCAGGACCTGCAACAGCTCAAGGCCTACGCCGCCGAGCAAGGCTGCGCGGACCTGCAAAGCTGGGACAGCGGTTTCTACGGCGAGAAGCTGCGCGAGCAGCGCTACAGCGTGGCCCAGGAAACCCTGCGCGCCTACTTCCCGATCGACAAGGTGCTCGGCGGCCTGTTCGCCATCGTCCAGCGCCTGTACGGCATCGAGATCGCCGAACTGAAAGGCTTCGATAGCTGGCACCCGGACGTGCGCCTGTTCGAGATCAAGGAAAACGGCCAGCACGTGGGCCGCTTCTTCTTCGACCTGTATGCCCGCGCCAACAAGCGTGGCGGTGCCTGGATGGACGGCGCCCGCGACCGTCGCCGCACCATTGATGGTGTACTGCAAAGCCCGGTGGCCAACCTGGTGTGCAACTTCACCCCGGCCGACAGCGGCAAGCCTGCCCTGCTGACCCACGATGAAGTCACCACCCTGTTCCACGAATTTGGTCACGGCCTGCACCACCTGCTGACCCGCGTCGAACATGCCGGCGTTTCCGGTATCAACGGCGTGGCCTGGGACGCGGTGGAGCTGCCGAGCCAGTTCATGGAGAACTGGTGCTGGGAGCCGGAAGGCCTGGCGCTGATCTCCGGTCACTATGAAACCGGCGAGCCGCTGCCCCAGGACCTGCTGGAAAAAATGCTCGCGGCGAAGAACTTCCAGTCCGGCCTGATGATGGTGCGCCAGCTGGAATTCTCGCTGTTCGACTTCGAACTGCATGCCACCCATGGCGACGGCCGTAGCGTGCTGCAGGTGCTCGAAGGCGTGCGCGACGAGGTCTCGGTGATGCGTCCGCCGGCCTACAACCGTTTCCCCAACAGCTTCGCGCACATCTTCGCCGGCGGTTACGCGGCGGGTTACTACAGCTACAAGTGGGCCGAAGTGCTGTCGGCCGATGCCTTCTCGAAGTTCGAGGAAGAAGGCGTGCTGAATGCCGAGACCGGTCGCGTGTTCCGCGAGGCGATCCTGGCCCGTGGCGGTTCCCAGGAGCCGATGGTGCTGTTCGTCGACTTCCGCGGACGCGCACCGTCGATTGACGCACTCTTGCGCCACAGCGGCCTCACCGAGGACGCAGCGGCATGAGCGAGGGGCCAGTGAAGACGAAAAAACGCTTTATCGCCGGGGCGGTCTGCCCGGCGTGCAGCGAGCAGGACAAGTTGATGATGTGGAGCGAAGACGACGTTCCCCATCGCGAGTGCGTGGCCTGCGGTTATTCCGACACCCTGAATGAACAGGGGCTGTCGGTGCCCAAGGAACTGGGCACGCGGGTCAACACCACGGCCCTCAAGGCGCCGGACGCCAAGGTCCAGTCGGTGCAGTTTTTTCCCAACCCCAAGTTGAAGAAAAAGACCGACGAGCCCAAGTAGCTCTGTAGGTGTAGGAGCGAGCTTGCTCGCGATAGCGGCGTATCAGACACACTGCTATCGCGAGCAAGCTCGCTCCTACAGTGACCGCATCGCCCCTTCCCTTGCTCAATTCGCCGGCTTGCTGGCGCTCACCGTCTCGAACCAGCTTTTCACCGAACAGGTGGCGAACACGCTGGTGCTGCAATCGCCATTGGCCAGGGCAGTGCGCAACTTGTCGACATCGGCCTGCATCATGTAGCGAATGCCGTCCTTGAAGTGGGAACTGTCGCCAAACCCGCCTCCGGTCATTTCATTCAGCGCCTCCTCCTTGCTCCAGCCCTGAATCACCACCCGATACATCGCCGACATCAGCCCGGTGCGGTCCGAGCCGTGCTTGCAGTGCATCAGCACCGGACCCTCGCTTTCGGCGTTCTGGATCGCGCGCAAGGCCGCCAGCACATCGGCGTCGTCCACGTGATTGGTCCGGTAAGGCAATTGCACCTGCTTGATTGCCGGGGCCTGCAGCCAGCTGGCGTCGGACTCCGGCAGAAAGTTGATTACCGTGCCCACCTTGAGCTTTTCCAGCAAAGGCACGGCGCCGCTGTCCGGCAAGGCGCTGCGGTAGAGCGTCGGTGACATCTGGTACAGGTTGTAGTGGGTTTCCACCGGCTGGGCCCACTGGGCCGGGCGGGTCGCGCCGGTTTCGGCGGCCTGGGCCTGGGGCCAGGCAAGCAGCGTCAGCAGGGACAGGCAGAGGGCGGGAAGGTTACGAAAGTTGTGCATGCGCAAGGCCGTGACCGGAAATGGGGATGGAGGGAGCCTAGCTTCCATCCGGGCCGGTCAACGCCCTGTGAGGCGCTCGTCAAAGAAACGTGAAGCCGCTGCGATAGAGGTTTTTTCTCGGCAATCGCGACTTTTTTCCCGCGCAAACGATTTATTCGAATGCTTAGCCTGCTACCATTTGTAACCAAAGTTTGCTGAACTGTGTTTCCCCGGCGCTCCCAATCGCCGCCAGAACGACAAGCCACGCCATGACGCGGCTGCCCAACCCGTGAATGCCTAGTGTGAGGTGCACCCCCCATGTCTGATCACGATCAAGACAACCCGCGGCGTGAGTTTCTGCGCAAATCCCTGACCTTGATCCCGGTGGTCACGGTCGCCAGTACCGGTCTTGGCAGCTCGATGCTGATGGCCGCCCCCGAAGCGCCCAAGCCGGTGGAGCCGGCCCGAACCCCGGTCAGCACCGAGGCTTACCAGCCGACCTATTTCACCGCCGAAGAGTGGGCCTTTGTCCAGGCCGCGGTAGAGCGCCTGATCCCGGCCGACGAACAAGGCCCTGGCGCCCTGGAAGCCGGCGTGCCGGAATACATCGACCGGCAGATGAATACCCCTTACGCCGCCGGCGCCCTGTGGTACATGCAAGGCCCGTTCAACGCCGACGCCGCGCCGGAGATGGGCTGGCAGAGCAAGCTGGTACCCAAGGAGATCTATCGCCTGGGCATTGCCGCGACGGATGCATGGTCGAAAGCCTTCAACGGTAAAACATTTGCCGCGCAAGACAGCGCTACCCGAGACGATTTGCTCAAGCAACTCGAAGCGGGGAAACCCCCATTCGACAGCGTTCCGCCGAAGATTTTCTTCAACCTTTTGCTGCAAAACACCAAGGAAGGGTTCTTCTGTGACCCGATCCACGGGGGCAATAAAGGCATGGTCGGCTGGACCTTGATCGGCTTCCCCGGCGCGCGCGCCGATTTCATGGACTGGGTGGAACGCAACGAGCAATACCCTTTCCCGGCAGTGTCGATTCGCGGCGAGAGGGCTTGAGCATGGCAACGGTAATGAAGAAGGTCGACGCGGTGATCGTCGGGTTTGGCTGGACCGGCGCGATCATGGCCAAGGAGCTGACCGAGGCCGGGCTCAACGTGCTGGCGCTGGAGCGCGGGCCGATGCAGGACACCTACCCGGACGGCAATTACCCGCAGGTGATCGACGAACTCACCTACAGCGTGCGCAAGAAGCTCTTCCAGGACATCTCCCGGGAGACGGTGACCATTCGCCACAGCGTCAACGACGTGGCCCTGCCGAACCGCCAGCTGGGCGCGTTTCTGCCGGGCAACGGCGTCGGCGGTGCCGGCCTGCACTGGTCCGGCGTGCATTTTCGCGCCGATCCGATCGAGCTGCGCATGCGCAGCCACTATGAAGAACGCTACGGCAAGCACTTCATCCCCAAGGACATGACCATCCAGGACTTCGGCGTCACCTACGAAGAGCTGGAGCCGTTCTTCGACTACGCGGAAAAAGTCTTCGGTACCTCGGGTCAGGCCTGGACCGTGAAAGGCCAGCTGGTCGGTGAAGGCAAGGGTGGCAACCCTTACGCGCCGGACCGTTCGGAGCATTTCCCGCTGGAGTCGCAGAAGAACACCTACTCCGCCCAGCTGTTCCAGAAAGCCGCCGGCGAAGTCGGCTACAAGCCCTACAACCTGCCGTCGGCCAACACTTCCGGGCCGTACACCAACCCCTATGGCGCGCAAATGGGGCCGTGCAATTTCTGCGGGTTCTGCAGCGGCTACGTCTGCTACATGTACTCCAAGGCTTCGCCGAACGTGAATATTCTGCCGGCCCTCAAGCCGCTGCCGAATTTCGAGCTGCGCCCCAACTCCCACGTGCTCAAGGTCAACCTCGACAGCACCAAGACCCGCGCGACCGGCGTCACTTACGTCGACGGCCAGGGCCGGGAGATCGAGCAGCCGGCGGACCTGGTGATCCTCGGTGCCTTCCAGTTCCATAACGTGCGCCTGATGCTGCTGTCCGGCATCGGCAAGCCCTACGACCCGATCACTGGCGAAGGCGTGGTGGGCAAGAACTTCGCCTACCAGAACATGGCCACCATCAAGGCCTACTTCGACAAGGACGTGCACACCAACAACTTCATCGGTGCCGGCGGCAATGGCGTGGCGGTGGACGACTTCAACGCCGACAACTTCGACCACGGCCCCCACGGCTTCGTCGGTGGCTCGCCGTTCTGGGTCAACCAGGCCGGCAGCCGGCCGATCGCCGGCACCTCCAACCCGCCGGGCACCCCGGCCTGGGGCAGCGCCTGGAAGAAGGCCACCGCCGACTATTACACCCACCAGGTGTCGATGGACGCCCACGGTGCCCACCAGTCCTATCGTGGCAACTACCTCGATCTTGACCCGGTGTACCGCGACGCCTACGGCCTGCCGCTGCTGCGCATGACCTTCGACTGGCAGGAAAACGACATCAAGATGAACCGCTTCATGGTCGAGAAGATGGGCAAGATCGCCGAGGCGATGAACCCCAAGGCCATCGCGGTGCTGGGCAAGAAGGTCGGCGAGCATTTCAACACCGCGTCCTACCAGACCACCCACCTCAACGGTGGCGCGATCATGGGCACCGATCCGAAAACCAGTGCCCTGAACCGTTACCTGCAGAGCTGGGACGTGCACAACGTGTTCGTCCCGGGCGCTTCGGCCTTCCCCCAGGGCCTGGGCTACAACCCGACCGGCCTGGTGGCCGCGTTGACCTACTGGTCGGCCCGCGCGATCCGCGAGCGGTACCTGAAGAACCCCGGCCCGCTGGTCCAGGCATAAGGAGCGATGACCATGAAAACCCTCGTTATCGCGACCCTGGCGCTGCTCGGCAGCGCTTCCCTCTGCGCCGCCGAAACCGATCGGCAAGCCTTGATCAAACAGGGCGAATACCTGGCCCGCGCCGGTGACTGCGTGGCTTGCCACACCGCCAAGGACGGCAAGCCGTTCGCCGGCGGCCTGCCGATGGAAACCCCGATCGGCACGATCTACTCCACCAACATCACCCCGGACAAGACCGGCATCAGCGAGTACAGCTTCGACGACTTCGACAAGGCCGTGCGCCATGGCGTGGCCAAGAGCGGCAGCAGCCTGTACCCGGCCATGCCCTACCCGTCCTATGCGCGGGTCAGCGACGCCGACATGCAGGCGCTGTATGCCTACTTCATGCAAGGCGTGGCGCCGGTGGTCCAGGAGAACCGCGACAGCGACATCCCCTGGCCGCTGAGCATGCGCTGGCCGCTGGCCGGCTGGCGCTGGATGTTCGCGCCAAGCGTGGCGGGCGCGCAAGGCAGTGGCCAGGCGCAGGCTGCGCAAGACCCGGTGGTCAGCCGCGGTGCTTATCTGGTGGAAGGCCTCGGCCACTGTGGCGCCTGCCACACGCCGCGCGCCCTGACCATGCAGGAGAAAGCCCTGAGCGCCAGCGAAGGCAGCGACTTCCTGGCTGGCAGCGCGCCGCTGGAAGGCTGGATTGCCAAGAGCCTGCGCGGTGACCACAAGGACGGCCTCGGCAGCTGGAGCGAAGAGCAGTTGGTGCAGTTCCTCAAGACCGGTCGCAGCGACCGCGGCGCGGTGTTCGGCGGCATGAGCGACGTGGTGGTGCACAGCATGCAGTACATGTCCGCGGACGACCTGACGGCCATTGCCCGTTACCTCAAGTCGCTGCCGGCGGTGGACGCCAACGACCAGCCGCACCAGTACGACAAGGCGGTGGCCGAGGCGTTGTGGAAAGGTGACGACAGCAAGCCGGGGGCGGCGGTGTATATCGACAACTGCGCGGCGTGCCACCGTACCGACGGCCATGGCTATACCCGGGTGTTCCCGGCGCTGGCGGGCAACCCGGTGCTGCAAAGCGCCGATGCCACGTCCTTGATCCACATCGTGCTCAAGGGCGGTACCTTGCCGGCGACCCATACCGCGCCATCGACCTTCACCATGCCGGCCTTCGCCTGGCGCCTGTCGGACCAGGAGGTGGCCGATGTGGTCAACTTCATCCGCACCAGTTGGGGCAACCAGGGTTCCGAGGTGAAGGCCGCGGATGTGGCGGGACTGCGCAAGGGCGACCTGCAAAGCACCTCGAACGATGACCTGGGGCAGGTGACCGCGCACAGCGGTGGCTGATCGACCGCTATGCAATCAGCGCCAACGGCGTGCTCCGCCCGACGGCGCTTTGCAACAGCTCAAACCTCAATTACTGTATATAAATACAGTAATTGAGTGCCTCCCCATGTCCAGCCCCCTGCCCCCACGCGGCCGTGGCACCGCGACCAACCCGCACAACCGTTTTGCGCCCCAGCGCTCGGTGGCCTTCGACGATGGCTGGTACCAGGAAGCCCCGCTGACCCAGGGCACCGAGGTTCGCCTTGAGACGGCGAAATCCATCATTACCCGCAACAGCTCGCCGGACCTGCCCTTCGACCGCTCCATCAACCCCTATCGCGGTTGCGAGCACGGCTGCATCTACTGTTATGCGCGGCCCAGCCACGCCTATTGGGACCTGTCGCCGGGGCTGGACTTCGAGACCAAGCTGATCGCCAAGACCAATGCCGCGGCGATGCTCGAACAACAGCTGTCCAAGCCCGGCTACCAGTGCGCGCCGATCAACCTGGGTTCTAACACCGACCCCTACCAGCCCATCGAACGCGAGCACCAGCTGACCCGGCGGACCCTGGAGGTGCTGCTGCGCTACCGGCATCCGGTGACCATCGTCACCAAGGGCTCGCTGATCCTGCGCGACCTCGACCTGTTGGTCGAACTGGCCGAGCAGCGGCTGGTGGCGGTGATGATCAGCCTGACCACCCTGGACGACGAGCTCAAGCGCATCCTCGAACCCCGGGCGGCGGCGCCCAAGGCGCGGTTGCGGGCGATCCGGGTGATGCGCGAGGCGGGAATTCCCGTGGGCGTGCTGTGCTCGCCGATGATTCCGATGATCAACGACAGCGAGCTGGAAAGCCTGCTCGCCGAGGCCCATGCCGCGGGCGCGCAAAGCGCCGCCTACATGATGCTGCGCCTGCCCCTGGAAGTGGCGCCGCTGTTCGAGGAATGGCTCAACGCCCACTATCCGCAGCGGGCGGCCCATGTCCTGAGCCTGATCCGCCAGTGTCGCGGCGGCGAGCTGTACGACAGCCGTTTTGGTGCACGGATGCGCGGCGAAGGCCCCTTCGCGGCCCTGCTGGCGCAGCGTTTCGCCAAGGCCAGCAAACGCCTGGGGCTCGATCGGCGCGAAGGCTACAACCTCGATTGCACGGCGTTCTGTCCGCCGGGTGGGCAGATGTCGTTGCTCTAGGACGTATTGGCCTATGGTGGAGTAGAGCCGGTGCACCGTCGTCTATACGCTGGTCATCTTTTGCATCGCCAATAGTGGCGTTTTAGAGCGGCCGGTTCAGTTTGAGTTAAGTTTGGAAGGCTACCTTGTTCACCAAGTGACCGATGGGTCGCTGTCAGCGGGCTGGTTGTTTTTTAATCAATCGCTGGCGTCGTGCCGGATAAAACTGGAAAATTCACCTAATCCGTCAAAAGAGGATGAATCATGAGTGACAAGGATAAACAGCCGTTGGCTGCGTCGGCTTCAGCGTCCCCGGAGGTCGCCGAAAGCGCCGATGCAGCGCTGCAGATAATCGTTGACGGCTTTTTGCATTTTCATCACGAGGTCTTCCCACAGCAGGAAGAACTGTTCAAGAAACTCGCCACGGCCCAGCGGCCGCGGGCGATGTTCATTGCCTGCGCGGATTCGCGCATCGTCCCCGAACTGATTACCCAGAGCGCCCCGGGCGACCTGTTCGTGACCCGCAACGTCGGTAACGTGGTACCGCCTTACGGGCAGATGAACGGCGGTGTGTCCACGGCCATCGAATACGCGGTCATGGCCCTGGGTGTGCACCACATCATCGTTTGCGGCCATTCCGACTGCGGTGCCATGCGCGCGGTGCTCAACCCGCAGAGCCTGGAAAAGATGCCGACGGTCAAAGCCTGGCTGCGCCACGCCGAAGTGGCCAAGACCATGGTCCAGGAGAACTGCGACTGTGCCGACGAGAACGCCAGCATGCATGTGCTGACCGAAGAGAACGTCATCGCCCAGTTGCAGCATTTGCGCACCCACCCTTCGGTGGCTTCGCGCATGGCCAACGGCCAGTTGTTCATCCATGGCTGGGTGTACAACATCGAAACCAGCGAAATCAAAGCCTACGACGCGGATCAAGGGTGTTTCCTGCCGTTGGACGGACGCCATCCGATCCCGGTTGCGACGCCTAAAGCGCGCTTCTAAATCCTCCTAAATCCCAGTGGGGTTCAGCCATGACTGCCGTCTGCGCGGTCAGGCCTTGCCACGCCTGAAGAAAGCTTCGGGAGAATCATCATGCGTGCAGCACAATTGAAAGCTGTTTTGCCACGGGAGCTGCTCGCTTCCGTGGTGGTGTTTCTGGTGGCCCTGCCCTTGTGCATGGGTATCGCCATCGCTTCCGGCATGCCGCCGGCCAAGGGGTTGATCACCGGGATCATCGGTGGCCTGGTGGTGGGCTGGCTGGCCGGCTCGCCCTTGCAGGTCAGCGGTCCGGCCGCGGGGCTGGCGGTCCTGGTGTTCGAGCTGGTACGCCAGCACGGTATCGCCATGCTCGGGCCGATCCTGCTGCTGGCGGGTTTCCTGCAACTGGTGGCCGGGCGCCTGCGCCTGGGTTGCTGGTTTCGGGTCACGGCGCCAGCGGTGGTCTACGGCATGCTTGCCGGGATCGGGGTGTTGATCGTGCTCTCCCAGGTGCACGTGATGCTCGACGCCCAGCCCCAGGCGTCCGGCCTGGATAACCTCGCGGGCTTCCCCGAGGCGATGGCCCAGGCCTTGCCCAGCCTGGGCGGTGGCTTTGGCTGGCAGGCCGGGCTGCTCGGCCTGTCGACCATGGCGGTGATGTTCCTGTGGGAAAAACTGCGCCCGCATTCGCTGCGCTTCATCCCCGGCGCCCTGTTGGGCGTCGGCCTGGCGACCTTTGCCAGCCTGGCCCTGGCGCTGCAGGTCAAGCGGGTCGAGGTGCCGGCAAACCTTGCCGAGGCGATCGACTGGCTGCGTCCGGCCGACCTGCTCAACCTGGCGGACCCGACACTGCTGATCGCGGCCTTTGCCGTGGCCTTTATCGCCAGCGCCGAAACCCTGCTGTCCGCCGCCGCGGTGGATCGCATGCACAGCGGTACGCGCTCGGATTTCGACCGTGAACTGTCGGCGCAAGGGATCGGCAACATGCTCTGCGGGTTGCTCGGCGCCCTGCCGATGACCGGGGTGATCGTGCGCAGCTCGGCCAACGTCCAGGCGGGCGCAACCACGCGGTTGTCGGCGATCTTCCACGGCTTATGGCTGCTGGCGTTCGTGCTGTTGCTGTCCAGCGTGCTGCAAAGCATTCCGGTGGCCAGCCTGGCGGGTGTGCTGGTGTACACCGGATTCAAGCTGGTGGACCTCAAGTCGTTCCGCAAGCTGGGTCGTTATGGGCCGATGCCGATGCTGATCTACGGCGTGACCGCGCTGGCGATTGTCTTCAGCGACCTGCTGACCGGTGTGCTGATCGGTTTCGGCCTGACCCTGGTGAAGCTGGCCTGGGGCGCTTCGCGGCTGAAGATCAGCCTGGTGGACCTGCCCGCCGAAGGCGAAATGGAACTGCGCCTGGTGGGCGCCGCGACCTTCCTCAAGGTGCCGGCCCTGACCCAGGCGCTGGGCAGCATCCCGCCGGGCACCACGGTGCATGTGCCGCTCAATAACCTGGGCTATATCGACCATGCCTGCCTGGAGCTGCTCGAGGAGTGGGGACGGGCCAATGCGGCCAAGGGCTCGAAGCTGGTGATCGAGTCGCGCGGGTTGAAGCGCCGGCTGGAGGGGCGCTTGCACACCAACGTGGGCGTGAGCCCGGCCTCGAAGCTGGAGGCCAAAGGCCTGAGCCGGGCGTAAGTCTGTAGCCGCTGCCGAAGGCTGCGATAAGGTCCGAAGGACCTTCAGCGTCGGTGATATCGCTGCGACCGTGCCGGTCGATCGCAGCCTGCGGCAGCGGCTACAGGGCCGCCACCTGCAATCCTCAGGCAGCCGGCTGGTCGAGTTCCAGCTCCACGCCCAGTTGGCGCGACAGGCACGGCCAGCGTTTCCAGGCGGCATCGGTGTCGGGGCTGTTGAGCTTTTCCCGGTAGGCCTCGACCGACTCCAGGGCGAAGCTCTCTTCGTCGAGCATCGCGTCGACCGCATGGTGCACCGCTTCGTCCAGCTGGTTGGCGAAGGTTTCGCCGATCAACTGGTGGGCGATCAGGTTGGCCACCGTGGTGTCCAGGGGAATCAGCGGCTGGCCGAAATGCGTGATGTACAGGTCGTTGACCTCTTCCACCAGGCGATGGGCCAGATAGGCTTCGTCCAGCAGACTGTCCAGGCCTTCATGGCCGGCCATGATGGCGGGCGGCTGGAGGAAGAACTGCTCGGCGATCTTCAGCACCGGCTTGATCTGCGACTCGATACCGGCTTCGCGCGCGACTTCGTTGGCGGCGTCCAGCAGGTCGGGAACCTGATCGATATAAGCGGCGACAAAACGGGTCATCACCCCCTGGGCGTCCACTTCGGGGAGCTGGATGGCGGGGTGCAGGTGTGGCAATTGGGTTTCCAGCTGGCGGCGCAATTGCCCGGTGCCGGACTCATGTTGATGGGCTCGTTGGATCTGCTCGCGCAATGCGGCGGTGTTCATGAATACTCCAGGAAACAAGGGCAATTAATTAGGGAAGACATAAGTTAGCCTGCTCACGAAATCGCTTAAGACGTATTTTTCATAATTATTTCATGGTTAGTCGTCTGGGTTATATCGCTTCGCCATCATTCACCCCCTATCCCTTTCCAACCGTGGCCTATAAGGCAGCGGCAAACTGTTTCAGTGGATTTACGGCACCGCGTTGCGAGGTCGAAGTCGCTGTCTATACTCGGGTCTGAATGAAGTTAGCTGATGACGCCCGACTGCATGCGCAGCGAAGGCTCGGCGGTTTAAGTTCGTAGTCTAGGCAGCCGCTCCCTTGGCCGCAGGTGCAAGCCGGCGGGATAACAAGAACGATAAGGGGAACCCGCAATGATGCGACATCCACAAGTCTGGATGGGCCTCCTGTTGTGGTCGGTATTCAGCCAGGCGCATGGCGCCTGGACCGTGAATATGGCGCCTGGAGCGACTGATATAAGTCACGCGGTATTCGACCTGCACATGACCATCTTCTGGATCTGTGTGGTGATCGGCGTCATTGTCTTTGGCGCCATGTTCTGGTCGATGATCCTGCACCGCCGCTCCACCGGCCAGGTGGCCGCCAAGTTTCACGAAAGCACGACGGTGGAAATCCTCTGGACCGTGGTGCCGCTGCTGATCCTGGTGGCCATGGCCGTTCCCGCCACCGCGACCCTGATCAAGATGTACGACGCCAGCGAACCGGATGTGGACATCCAGATCACCGGCTATCAGTGGAAGTGGCACTACAAATACCTGGGCCAGGACGTCGAGTTCTTCAGCAACCTGACCACTCCCGCCGAACAGATTCATAACCAGAGCGCCAAGGGCGAGCATTATCTGCTGGAAGTCGATCAGCCGCTGGTGCTGCCGATCGGCGCCAAAGTGCGCTTTCTGGTGACCTCCGCCGACGTCATCCATTCCTGGTGGGTCCCGGCCTTCGCGGTCAAGCGCGATGCGATCCCCGGTTTCGTCAACGAAGCCTGGACCCGGGTCGACAAGCCCGGCCTGTATCGCGGCCAGTGCGCCGAACTGTGCGGCAAGGACCATGGCTTCATGCCGATCGTGGTCGACGTGAAGACCCAGGCCGACTACGACACCTGGCTGGGCGAACGCAAGGCCGAAGCCCTCAAGCTCAAGGAACTGACCAGCAAGGAATGGACCCTCGAAGAGCTGGTGGCCCGTGGCGACAAGGTCTACCACACCACCTGCGTGGCCTGTCACCAGGCCGAAGGCCAGGGCCTGCCGCCGATGTTCCCGGCGCTCAAGGGCTCGAAGATCGCCACCGGGCCGGTGGCGGATCACTTGAACATCGTCTTCCACGGCAAGCCCGGCACCGCCATGGCGGCGTTCGGCAAGCAGTTGTCGGAAGTCGACCTGGCAGCGGTGATCACCTACGAACGTAACGCCTGGGGCAACAACAAAGGCGACATGGTGACGCCCAAGGATGTCCTGGCTCTGAAACAGGCGCAAAGCAAATGACCCGGTCCATTGCGTGTTCCCGCAGCCGCTCGGGGCGTGTCGCCCTCGATCGTCCAGCCCAACCGTTTACAGGAGACAGGCCATGAACGCTGTGAGCGATGAGCACGGTCATGCAATCGTTGGCGATCATGACCACACCCACGGCCCCGCCAAGGGCCTGATGCGCTGGGTGCTGACCACCAACCACAAGGACATCGGCACCCTGTACCTGTGGTTCGCCTTCTCCATGTTCCTGCTCGGCGGCTCGTTCGCCATGGTGATCCGCGCCGAGCTGTTCCAGCCCGGCCTGCAGATCGTGCAGCCGGAATTCTTCAACCAGATGACCACCATGCATGGCCTGGTGATGGTCTTCGGCGCGGTGATGCCGGCCTTTGTCGGCCTGGCCAACTGGATGATCCCGCTGATGGTCGGCGCGCCGGACATGGCTCTGCCACGGATGAACAACTTCAGTTTCTGGTTGCTGCCGGCGGCGTTCCTGCTGCTGGTCTCGACCCTGTTCATGCCCGGTGGCGGACCCAACTTCGGCTGGACCTTCTACGCCCCGCTGTCCACCACCTACGCGCCGGAAAGCGTGACCTTCTTCATCTTCGCCATCCACCTGATGGGCATCAGCTCGATCATGGGCGCGATCAACGTGATCGCCACCATCCTCAACCTGCGTGCTCCCGGCATGACCCTGATGAAGATGCCGCTGTTCGTCTGGACCTGGCTGATCACCGCGTTCCTGCTGATCGCGGTGATGCCGGTGCTGGCCGGCTGCGTGACCATGATGCTGATGGACATCCACTTCGGCACCAGCTTCTTCAGCGCCGCCGGCGGCGGTGATCCGGTGCTGTTCCAGCATGTGTTCTGGTTCTTCGGTCACCCCGAGGTGTACATCATGATCCTGCCGGCCTTCGGTGCCGTCAGCGCGATCATCCCGGCCTTCTCGCGCAAGCCGCTGTTCGGCTACACCTCGATGGTCTACGCCACGGCGAGTATCGCCTTCCTGTCGTTCATCGTCTGGGCGCACCACATGTTCGTGGTCGGCATTCCGCTGGTGGGCGAGCTGTTCTTCATGTACGCCACGATGCTTATCGCGGTGCCGACCGGGGTCAAGGTCTTCAACTGGGTCAGCACCATGTGGCAGGGCTCGCTGACCTTCGAGACGCCGATGCTGTTCGCCGTGGCCTTCGTGATCCTGTTCACCATCGGCGGCTTCTCCGGGCTGATGCTGGCCATCGCCCCGGCGGACTTCCAGTACCAGGACACCTATTTCGTGGTCGCGCATTTCCACTATGTGCTGGTGCCGGGCGCGATCTTCGGCATCTTCGCCTCGGCCTATTACTGGCTGCCGAAGTGGACCGGGCACATGTACGACGAAACCCTGGGCAAGCTGCACTTCTGGCTGTCCTTCATCGGTATGAACATGGCGTTCTTCCCGATGCACTTCGTCGGCCTGGCGGGGATGCCGCGGCGGATCCCGGACTACAACCTGCAGTTCGCCGATTTCAACATGGTGTCGTCCATCGGCGCGTTCACCTTCGGCGCGACGCAGATCTTCTTCCTGTTCATCGTCATCAAGTGCATCCGTGGCGGCCAACCCGCACCGGCCAAGCCCTGGGACGGTGCCGAAGGGCTGGAGTGGAGCGTGCCGTCGCCGGCGCCGTACCACACCTTCACCACGCCGCCGGAAGTGAAATGAACAGCCTGGTGCGATGCCCGCTCGCCTCTGAAACAGCAGGAGGTCGCTGATGGCCGAGGTTTCGATGAAGAAGCTGGTCACCCGCCTGTTGCTGGTGGTGGCGGCGATGTTCGTCTTCGGTTTTGCCCTGGTGCCGATCTACGACGTGATGTGCAAGGCGCTGGGCATCAACGGCAAGACCGGCGGGCAGTATTCCGGCGAGCAACAAGTGGATGTCTCGCGCCAGGTGCGCGTGCAGTTCCTGTCGACCAATGCGATCGACATGGTCTGGGACTTCTATCCCAAGGCCGACGACATCGTGGTTCATCCCGGCGCAGTGAACGAGATGATCTTCATTGCCCGCAACCCCAGCGACCGGCCGATGAGCGCCCAGGCGATCCCGAGCATTTCGCCGAGCAGCGCCGCGATGTATTTCCACAAGACCGAATGCTTCTGTTTCACCCAGCAAGTGCTGCAGCCCGGTCAGCAGATCGAGATGCCGGTACGTTTCATCGTTGACCGCGACATGCCCAAGGATGTGAAGCACCTGACGCTGGCTTACACGCTGTTCGATATCACCGCGCGTCATCCACCGGTGGCCGTGAGCACCAACACCGGCGGTTAAGACGGTGCCCGATAAGGAGAACAATAAATGGCAACTCATGAGCATTATTACGTTCCCGCCCAGAGCAAGTGGCCGATCATCGCCACGGTGGGCATGTTCGTTACGGTGTTCGGCCTGGCCACCTGGTTCAACGACCTCAAGGCCGCGCGCCCGGAATCTCATGGCCCGCTGATTTTCTTCGTCGGGAGCCTGCTGCTGGCCTACATGCTGTTCGGCTGGTTCGGCGCGGTGATCAAGGAAAGTCGCGCCGGCCTGTACAGCGCCCAGCTGGATCGCTCGTTCCGCTGGGGCATGAGCTGGTTCATCTTTTCCGAAGTGATGTTCTTCATCGCCTTCTTCGGCGCGCTGTTCTACGTGCGCCATATTGCTGGCCCGGCCCTGGGCGGCGAAGGCAGCAAGGGCATCGCGCACATGCTCTGGCCGAACTTCGAGTTCGTCTGGCCATTGCTCGAAAACCCCGATTCCAAGCTGTTCCCGCCGCCCAAGGAAGTCATCAGCCCCTGGGGCCTGCCGCTGCTCAACACCGTGCTGCTGGTGAGTTCCAGCGTCACCGTGACCATCGCCCACCACGCCCTGAAGAACGGCCACCGCGGCGCGCTGAAAATCTGGCTGGCGATCACCGTGCTGCTGGGCTGTGCGTTTCTCGGCTTCCAGGCCGAGGAATACCTGCACGCCTACCACGAGCTGGGGCTGACCCTGGGTTCGGGCATCTACGGCGCCACGTTCTTCATGCTCACCGGCTTTCACGGCGCCCACGTGACCATCGGCACGCTGATTTTGTTCGTGATGCTGATGCGCATCATGAAGGGGCACTTCGACGCCGAGCATCAGTTCGGTTTCGAGGCGGCCAGTTGGTATTGGCACTTCGTCGATGTGGTGTGGATCGGCTTGTTTGTCTTCGTCTACGTGCTCTGAGCGCGGCGTTACCAGGGCGCGTGCGACACCAGCTGGCCGCTGAAGAAACCCCAGGCGATCAAGCCGACGGTGAGCGCGGCCAGGCACACACGAACGGTCAGCGACCTGAGCAGGCGATGGGAGCTGCTGTCGTCCTTGACCAGAAAGAACAGGCCGCTGAACAGGCTGATGAGCGTGGCGATCAGCAACAGGACGATGGCCGCTTTAAGCATGGTGGGCTCCGGGAGAAACGCGATGCGCTTGAGTATAGCCAGTCGATCTCGCCACTTTCGGGCGCTGCCATGAACGGTTTTCGTCCGGGCGTGCTGCCGACCCTGGTGGTGTTGGCGTTGCTGCCGGTGCTGGTGACGCTCGGGTTCTGGCAACTGGGGCGGGGCGAACAGAAGCGCGAGCTGCTGGCCAGCTACGCCGAACGGCGGGTGGCCGAGCCTTTGACCGTGGATGAACTGCAGGCTGCCAGCGATCCGGCTTTCCGTCGGGTGCAATTGCATGGCCGCTTCGATGCGGCCCACAGCCTGTTGCTGGATAACCGCATGCATGAAGGCAAGGTCGGGGTCGAGCTGCTGCAACCCTTTCTCGACCAGGCCAGCGGCCAATGGCTGCTGCTCAACCGTGGCTGGCTGCCCTGGCCGGACCGGCGCACGCCACCCGCATTCAACACCCCGGAACAGTCGTTGAGCCTCGATGCCTGGGTCTATGTCGCCTCCGGCGCGACCTTTCAACTGCACGCCGACCCACTGAATGCCCAGTGGCCGCGGCTGGTGACGACGATCGATCCGGCCAGGCTCTGGAGCGAACTGGGGCGCAGCGGTTTTGCCTACGAGCTGCGCCAGGAGGCTGGCCCGGGCGCCTACATGACCGAATGGCCGGTGGTGGCCATGGGGCCGGAAAAACACCTGGGCTACGCCGTGCAGTGGTTCGCCATGGCGCTGGCCCTGTGCGCTTTGTACCTCTATCTCGGATGGCATAACGCAAGGGAGAAACACCATGGGAGCGGCCATGAATCCACCCAACATTTCTGAGGCCCAGGCGCCGCATAACCGGCGCCGCGGACGCTGGCAGCTGCTGCTGATCGTGGCCATGGTGATCGGCCCGATGATCCTCGCCACCGGCATGTACAAGTTGCAGTTCTGGGTGCCGGAAAGCCGCAGCTACCATGGCGAGCTGATCGGCAATGGCCAGAGTCGCGCCGATATCGGGGTCCAGGCCGACGAGACGCGCTGGCAGATCCTGGTCACCGCGCCCAGGGACTGCGCCGTGGATTGCCAGCAACTGGTGTACCTGGCGCGGCAGATCCAGATCTCCCTCGGCCGCGACGCCTCCCGGGCCAGCCACGCCCTGGCCGCCGCCCAGCCGCTGGGCGCCGACTACCAGGCCAAGCTGCAGCGCGAGTACCCGCAACTGCAACGCTACCCACTGGATCTGCCGACCTTCACCAAGGGCGCCAGCGACCAGGGGGCGCCGCTGCTGTGGATCGTCGACCCGCACGGCAATCTGGTCCTGCGCTACGACGCCCGGGTCAAGGGCAAGGACCTGCTCAACGACCTGCGCCATCTGCTGAAACTGTCGAACATCGGATAAGGGCATCGTCATGGCCAAACCTGGATTTCGCCTCGCCTTGTTTGCCACCTTGCTGGCGCTGATCGTGGTGCTGCTCGGCGCCTACACCCGGCTGACCCACGCCGGCCTCGGCTGCCCGGACTGGCCGGGTTGCTACGGCTTCATCAGCGTGCCGAAAAGCGAAGCCCAGCTGGCCCATGCCGAACTGCATTTTCCTGACACTCCGGTGGAAGCCCACAAGGGCTGGAACGAGATGATCCACCGCTATTTCGCCGGCACCCTGGGCCTGTTGATCGTGCTGCTGGCGGCACGCTCCTGGACCCACCGGCATCATCCCGGGCAACCGCTGAAACTGCCGCTGTTCCTGCTCTCGGTGGTGTTCGCCCAAGCCTTGTTCGGCATGTGGACGGTGACCCTCAAGCTGTGGCCGCAAGTCGTCACCGCGCACCTGCTGGGCGGCTTCGCCACCTTGAGCCTGCTGTTCTTGCTGACGCTACGGCTGTCCGGGGTGCTGCCGGCGCTGATCGTGCCGCGGCGCCTGCAATACTGGGCCACGGCCGGGCTGGTGCTGGTGATCGGGCAGATCGCCCTGGGCGGCTGGGTCAGCTCCAACTACGCGGCGGTGGCCTGCATCGACCTGCCGACCTGTCACGGCCAGTGGTGGCCGGCGGCGGATTTCGCCAATGGCTTTCACCTGACCCAGCACATCGGCCCCAACTACCTGGGCGGGCAGCTCGACAGCGACGCGCGCACCGCCATCCATCTGACCCATCGCATCGGCGCGTTGCTGGTGACCCTGGTGTTGCTCGGCCTGGCCTGGCAACTCAAGCATGTGGGCATGACCCGCCTCGCCGGGCTGGTGCTGGTGGCACTGGCGGCGCAGATCGGCCTTGGCATCAGCAATGTGCTGTTCCACCTGCCGCTGCCGGTGGCCGTGGCGCATAACGCCGGCGGCGCGGCGCTGCTGCTGACTCTGGTGCTGGTCAATTATCACGCCCGCACCAGCCTGGTCCGCGCCCGCTCGCACCTGCCGCTGGGCTGGCGCCTGAGCCCGCGCAAACACGCTGCCGGGCCCATAACCATAAAAGGAGAGATGCCATGGCGACTCTGATCGGCGAGCGTCACCGCCAGGCGATCTGGCGTGACTACCTGGAGCTGACCAAACCCAAGGTGGTGGTGCTGATGCTCATCACCTCGCTGGTGGGCATGTTCCTCGCCACTCGCGCCGGGGTGCCGTGGACGGTGCTGGTGTTTGGCAACCTGGGTATCGCCCTGTGCGCCGGCGCGGCGGCGGCGGTGAACCATGTGGTGGACCGGCGGATCGATGCAGTTATGGCGCGCACCCACAAACGGCCGCTGGCCGAAGGCCGGGTGTCGCCGGCGGCGGCGCTGGGTTTCGCCCTGCTGCTGGCCATCGCCGGGCAAGCCTTGCTGCTGGCGTTCACCAACCCGCTGACCGCCTGGCTGACCCTGGCGTCGTTGCTCGGTTATGCGGTGATCTACACCGGCTTCCTCAAGCGGGCGACCCCGCAGAACATCGTGATCGGCGGCCTGGCCGGTGCTGCGCCGCCGCTGTTGGGCTGGGTCGCGGCCACCGGCCATGTGACCGCCGAACCGCTGCTGCTGGTGCTGATCATCTTCGCCTGGACCCCGCCGCATTTCTGGGCGCTGGCCATTCATCGCAAGGAGGAGTACGCCAAGGCCGACATCCCGATGCTGCCGGTGACCCACGGCGAGCACTACACCAAGGTGCATATCCTGCTCTACACCTGCGCCTTGCTGGCGGTCAGCCTGCTGCCTTATGCGATCCACATGAGCGGCATGCTTTACCTGATTTGTGCCCTGGGCCTGGGCGCGCGCTTTCTGCAATGGGCCTGGGTGCTGTACCGTGGCAGTCGGCCGCACGCGGCGATCAACACCTTCAAGTACTCTATTTATTACTTGTTCCTGCTGTTTATCGCGCTGCTCGTAGACCACTACCTATTGTTGAACCTATGACTCGAACTCAGAAAACCGTCTTTATTCTCGTGGCGCTGGTGGCCCTGGTGCTGGGGCTCACCGTCAACAAAGTGCTGACCGGCAAGAACCAGGGGGATCCGACCGCGTTGATCGACGCCGGGATCATCCTGCTGCCCCAGAGCCGCACCCTGCCGGATGTGAAGATGACCGACCAGGAAGGCCAGCCGGTGGTGCTCAATGAGCTCAAGGGCAAGTGGAGCCTGCTGTTCTTCGGCTACACCTTCTGCCCGGACATCTGCCCGACTACCCTCGCCCAGCTGCGCCAGATCAAGAGCGAGTTGCCCAAGGAGGCGGTGGATAACCTGCAGGTGGTGCTGGTCAGCGTCGACCCGAACCGCGACACGCCGCAGCAGTTGAAACAGTACCTGGGCTACTTCGACAAGGACTTCAAGGGCCTGACCGCGACTTCGGTGGCGGACGTGCAGAAGCTCGCCAACGCGGTGAGCATCCCGTTCATCCCAGCGGATACCAGCAAGCCCAATTACACCGTCGACCACAGCGGCAACCTGGCGGTGATCGGTCCGGACGGCACCCAGCGCGGCTTCATCCGCGCGCCGCTGAACAACCAGAAACTGGTGGCCCAGCTGCCGGTGATGTTGCAGCGCAAGTAACCCGGGACGCCTGAGTCCTGTAGCCGCTGCTGCAGGCTGCGATAAGGCGCGTAGCGCCTTCCGAGGGCCTCAAGAGCACGTCTCCTGCGGAGCCGATCGCAGCCTGCGGCAGCGGCTACAGGGAACTCGGCAGGCAACTGAAACGAAACGGGGCGCCTCAAGGCGCCCCGTTTGTGTTTCTGCAACCGATCAGAACGCCGGTACCACGGCGCCTTTGTACTTCTCGAGAATGAATTGCTTCACTTCGGGGCTGTGCAGGGCGGCAACCAGTTTCTTCATGGCGTCCGAGTCCTTGTCGTCAGGACGGGCCACCAGGATGTTCACGTAAGGCGAGTCCTTGCCTTCGATCACCAGGGCGTCCTTGGACGGGTCCAGCTTGGCTTCCAGGGCGTAGTTGGTGTTGATCAGCGCCAGGTCGACCTGGGTCAGCACGCGCGGGATGGTCGCGGCTTCCAGCTCACGGAATTTCAGGTCCTTGCTGTTCTCGGTGATGTCTTTGACCGTGGACAGGATGTTATTGGAATCCTTGAGCTTGATCAGGCCGGCCTTGGCCAGCAGCAGCAAGGCACGGCCGCCGTTGGTGGCGTCGTTGGGGATCACCACGTTGGCGCCGCCCGGCAGCTCTTCGAGCTTCTTGAACTTGTTGGAGTAGGCGCCCAGCGGCTCCAGGTGTACGCCGGCAACGCTTACCAGGTGGGTGCCCTTGGCCTTGTTGAACTCATCCAGGTACGGCTGGTGCTGGAAGAAGTTGGCGTCCAGGCGCTTTTCCGCGACCTGCACGTTCGGCTGGATGTAGTCGGTGAAGACCTTGACCTTCAGGTCCACGCCTTCCTTGGCCAGCGCCGGCTTCACGAATTCGAGGATCTCGGCGTGAGGCACCGGAGTGGCGGCCACAGTCAGGGTGTCAGCGGCGTGCGCGGAGAACGCGGCAACGGCGGCGAAAGCGACGAGTAGTTTTTTCATCCAGCTAGCTCCTTGTGAGGCGCCCGGTGCCGGACGCCTGCCGGCCAGGGCCGACTTATTTTCGGGAAAAGTGCACCACCAGCTTGTCGCCGACGGTTTGCAGAACTTGAACCAGCACCAGCAACAGCACCACGGTGACCACCATCACATCGGTCTGGAAGCGCTGGTAACCGAAGCGGATCGCCAGGTCGCCGAGACCGCCCGCGCCTACCACACCCGCCATGGCGGTGTAGGAAACAAGGGTAATCGCTGTCACGGTAATTGCCGCGAAAATACCCGGACGGGCTTCCGGCAGCAGGGCGTTGGTGATGATCTGCCGGGTGGTCGCGCCCATGGACTGGGTGGCTTCGATGATGCCGCGGTCCACTTCGCGCAGGGCGGTCTCCACCAGGCGAGCGAAGAACGGCGTGGCGCCGACCACCAGGGGCGGGATCGCCCCGGCGACACCCAGCGAGGTGCCGGTGATCAGCACGGTGAACGGGATCATCACGATCAGCAGGATGATGAACGGCAGCGAGCGCAGGATGTTCACCAGCAGCGACAGCAGGGCGTAGAGGCTCTTCTGCTCCAGCAACTGGCGCGGGCTGCAGAGGAACAGCAGCACGCCCAGGGGCAGGCCCAGCAGCACGGTGAACAGCAGCGAGCCACCGAGCATCAGCAGGGTGTCGCCGGTGGCCAGCCAGATTTCGTACCAGTCGATATTGGCGAAGAAACTTGTCAGCAGTTCCATTAGCGCAGCACCTCCATGTGGACATCCGCCGCGGTGAAGTGGGCGAAGGCCGCCTCCATGTCACCACCGGTGATAGCCAGGGTCAGTTGCCCGTAAGGGACGTCTTTGATGCGGTCGATGCGGCCGGCGAGGATGCTGTAGTCCACCCCGGTTTCGCGGGCCACGGTGCCCAGCAGCGGCGCGTAGGTGGCGTCGCCCTGGAAGGTCAGGCGCACGATGCGCCCTGGCACGTGGGCGAAGTCGTCGCGCTGTTCGCTTTCGTCGATCTGCTCGTCTTCCTGGACGAAACGCTTGGTGGTCGGGTGCTTGGGATGCAGGAACACTTCGGCCACCGACCCCTGCTCGACGATCACCCCGGCATCCATTACCGCCACTTGGTCACAGACGCGACGGATCACGTCCATCTCATGGGTGATCAGCACGATGGTCAGCTTCAGTTCACGGTTGATCTCGGCCAGCAGTTGCAGGACCGACGCGGTGGTCTGCGGGTCCAGGGCGCTGGTGGCTTCGTCGCACAGCAGGATCTTCGGCTTGGTCGCCAGGGCGCGGGCGATGCCGACGCGCTGCTTCTGCCCGCCGGACAACTGGGCTGGGTATTTCTTGGCGTGATCGGAAAGACCGACGCGGGCCAGCAACTCGGCCACGCGCTGGTCGATTGCGCTGCGCGACAGCTCGCCGGCCAGGGTCAGCGGCAGCGCGACGTTGTCGGCCACGGTCTTGGAGGCCAGCAGGTTGAAGTGCTGGAAGATCATCCCGACCTGCTGGCGGAAGCGACGCAGGCCGTTGGCGTCCAGGGCGGTGACTTCCTCGTCGTCGACGACGATCTTGCCGCCGCTGGGGTTTTCCAGGCGGTTGATCAGGCGCAGCAGGGTACTTTTGCCCGCGCCGGAATGGCCGATCAGGCCGAATACCTGGCCGTTCTCGACCTTCAGGCTGGTCGGATGCAGGGCGGGAATATCCTTACCGGCGACCCGGTAGGTTTTATGGACGTTTTGAAACTCGATCACGTAGCGAACCTTGTGGGGCGCGTTAGAAAAGGATCAGCGGTTAGCCGGGCGCGCATTTTAGCCTGTCCGTATAGAGGTTCTTAGCATTTATTTTGTATTCATCCTTCGATTTGGCAATAACGCGATCAAAGGTCATAAAAAAGGAACGGCGCCAAACCTCATCAGTCACTCAATAAGCCACTCGAAAAAAGCCAGGTGCCGTGCCTGGCGATTTTGCCCGATGAAGCCCCGCCCCGCCGGGACTTCGCCAACGAGGAGTTTTGCCTGATGAGCAGCAAGAAGCCAAGCGCACCGAAAAGCCAGCTGGCCGGGACCGATACCCTGGATCGCGGCAACACCAACAGCAAGCTGCACAGCCTGGAGACCTTCCGCTCCGACGCCACCGAACAGGCGTTGCGCACGAACCAGGGGGTCAAGGTCGCCGATAACCAAAACACCCTGAAGGCCGGCGCCCGCGGGCCCTCGCTGCTGGAAGACTTCATCATGCGGGAGAAGATCACGCACTTCGACCATGAGCGGATCCCGGAGCGTATCGTCCATGCCCGTGGTGTCGGCGCCCATGGTTACTTCCAGGCCTACGAGAATCATTCGGCCCTGACCAAGGCCGGCTTCCTGCGTGATCCGGGCAAGAAGACCCCGGTGTTCGTGCGTTTCTCCACGGTGCAGGGGCCGCGCGGCTCTGGCGACACCGTGCGCGACGTGCGCGGTTTTGCCGTGAAGTTCTTCACCGACGAAGGCAACTTCGACCTGGTGGGCAACAACATGCCGGTGTTCTTCATCCAGGACGCGATCAAGTTTCCCGACTTCGTCCATGCGGTCAAACCCGAGCCGCACAACGAGATCCCCACCGGTGGCTCGGCCCACGACACCTTCTGGGACTTCGTGTCGCTGCAGCCGGAATCGGCGCACATGGTGATCTGGGCCATGTCCGACCGGGCGATTCCGAAAAGCCTGCGCAGCATGCAGGGCTTTGGCGTGCACACCTTTCGTTTCATCAATGCCGAAGGCACCTCCAGCTTCGTCAAATTCCACTGGCGGCCGACAGTGGGCACCTGTTCCCTGGTCTGGGACGAGGCGCAAAAGCTGGCGGGCAAGGACACCGACTTCCATCGCCGCGACCTGTGGGAGTCGATCGAGAGCGGCGATTACCCGGAGTGGGAACTGGGTGTGCAGGTGATAGTCGAGGAAAACGAGCACAAGTTCGATTTCGACATCCTCGACCCGACCAAGTTGATACCCGAGGAGCTGGTGCCGATCACGCCCCTGGGCAAGATGGTGCTCAACCGCAACCCGGACAACTTCTTCGCCGAGACCGAGCAGGTTGCCTTCTGCCCGGGGCATATCGTGCCGGGCATCGACTTCTCCAACGATCCGCTGCTGCAGGGCCGGCTGTTCTCCTACACCGATACGCAGATCAGCCGACTTGGCGGGCCGAACTTCCATGAGCTGCCGATCAACCGTCCGCTGGCGCCCTTCCACAATGGCCAGCGCGATGCCATGCACCGCACCATCATCGATAAGGGCCGGGCGTCCTACGAGCCCAATTCCATCGATGGCGGCTGGCCGAAAGAGACGCCGCCCGCGGCCGAGGATGGCGGTTTCGAGAGCTACAGCGAGCGCATCGACGCGCACAAGATCCGCCAGCGCAGCCCGTCCTTCAGCGACCACTTCTCCCAGGCGCGACTGTTCTTCAAGAGCATGAGCACGCATGAGCAGGAACACATCATCGCCGCCTACAGCTTCGAGCTGGGCAAGGTCGAGCGCGAGTGGATCCGCGCGCGGCAGGTCAACGAGATCCTGGCCAATATCGATCTCGAGCTGGCCAGGCGGGTCGCACAGAACCTGGGCTTGCCGGTGCCCAAGGCGGGCACTGTCGAGGTGCCTGAACTGACCCCCGATCACTCGCCGGCCCTGAGCCAGGCCAACCTGCTGTCGGGGGATATCAAGACCCGCAAAGTGGCGATCCTGGCGGCGAACGGGGTCGACGGCAAGGCGATCGACGCCTTGAAAAAGGCCCTGCAAGCCGAAGGCGCCCACGCCAGGTTGCTGGGCCCGACCTCGGCGCCCGTGACCACGGTGGATGGCAAGACCCTGCCGGTGGACGCTTCCATGGAAGGGCTGCCGTCAGTGGCGTTCGACGCGGTGTTCGTGCCGGGCGGTGCCAAGTCGATACAGGCCTTGAGCGGCGATGGCGTGGCCCTGCATTACCTGCTCGAAGCCTACAAGCACCTCAAGGCAATTGCCTTGCAGGGCGAGGCCAAGCAATTGCTGGATGTGCTCAAGCTGGAAGTGGATGCGGGGTTGATCGTCGGCGGGGATGCCAAGGCGTTGAAGGCGTTCTTCAACGCGCTTGCCCATCATCGGGTCTGGGAGCGGGAGCCGAAGGCCAAGGCGATTCCCGCCTGATGCTGCTGACGCTTCTGTAGGAGCACAGCTTGCGTGCGAAAGGGTTTGGCACCGCGTTAGCGCTTATCACGCATCGCGGGCAAGTCGGATCGCCGCCCGCTCGCTCCTACAGAGGTGGCGTTATCGGGGTTTGCGTGGCGTCAGCACCATCTGTGCCGGGATGTGGCGCAGGATCTGCCGCTCGATCTGCAGGTCGAACTCGCCGTCGAGCTTTTTCACCCGCTTGCTCAGCAGGGTCTTCAGCCAGGGGTAATCTTCGGTGCGTGGCGCCTGGATGCTCACGTCACACTGGTAATTCACCACATCGGCGGCGATCGCATCGAGTTGCCGACGCAGTTGCTTGATATCGCTGAGGTTCAGCGCAATGGTGGTGCTCTCGGCGGCTGGGTCGATCAGCTTGGCTGGCGGCCGGGCTTCAGCTGCCTTGAGCGCGGCTTCGGCTTTTTCCAGCTCGGCTTTACGGGCCTGGGTAATGGCGCCATCGACGCCGCCGGTCAGGGCCGGTGCCTTGGGCATCAGCGCGCGGGCGCGGCTCAGGGCCGTGGCGGCGGCGTTGACATCACCCTTTTGCAACACGATCTGGCTGCGCTGCAGATAGGCTTCGGCCAGCTGGCGCTGGTATTGTTCGAGCTGCGGGTCGTTGGGCGACTGGGCCTGCAAGGCGCTCAACTGGTCTTCGGCGGTGGCCAGTTCGCTGCTGGCGATATTTTGCTGCAGCTGTGCGATGGCCGTGGCCCGGGCGTCGGGCGCTTCAGCCGGCGGCGTGCTCTGGCAGGCACCCAGCAGCAGGGAAAATGCGACAAGGAGCAGATAACGGGAGGCGAACGGCTTCATTCCTGCGACTCTCTAATTGCGCAAAAAGCGAGCAAGTCTACACCCCTCGACGGGGCAGGACAAAACTCAGCAGAAACAATGCGGCCGCCGTGACCACAATCGACGGCCCCGCAGGGGTGTCCTTGAACCACGACAACGCCAGCCCGCCACAGACCGCGAGTATGCCCAGCAGGCTCGCGCCCAGCGCCATCTGCTCCGGGGAGCGGGCGTGACGTTGGGCCGCAGCCGCCGGGATGATCAGCAGCGAAGTGATCAGCAAGACCCCGACGATCTTCATCGCCACCGCGATCACCACCGCGATCAACAGCATCAGTGCCAGGCGCAGCGACGCCACCGGCAAGCCTTCGACCCTGGCCAGCTCCTCGTGCACGGTGATCGCCAGCAACGGTCGCCACAGGGCTACCAATAGCAGCAGGACCGCGGCGCTGCCGCCGAGAATCCACGCCAGGTCGCCGGGGCTGATCGCCAGCAGGTCGCCGAACAGATAGGCCATCAGGTCGATCCGCACGTCATGCATGAAGCTTAGTACCACCAGCCCGAGGGAGAGGGTGCTGGGGGCGAGAATCCCCAGCAACGTATCGGAAGCCAGCGGTTGGCGCTGTTGCAGGGTGACCAGCAGCACCGCCAGCAACAGGCAGCCGACGGTCACCGCCACCGCCGGGCTGACATCCAGCAGAAAGCCCAGGGCCACGCCGAGCAAAGCGGCATGGGACAGAGTGTCGCCGAAATAGGCCATGCGCCGCCAGACCACGAACGATCCGAGGGGACCTGCCACCAGCGCCAGCGCCAGGCCTGCGAGCAGGGCGTACAACAGAAAATCAGCCATGCTTGCAGCTATCTCCGTGAACATGAACGTGGCCGGCCGCGGCCCCGGTGACCACCGAACCGTGCAGGTCGTGGGCGTGGTCGTGATGGTGGTGATAGATCGCCAGGCTTGGCGCGTTCTGGCCGAACAGTTCGACGAAGGCCGGGTCGCCGCTGACCTGTTCCGGGTGGCCGGAGCAGCACACGTGGCGATTGAGGCAGACCACCTGGTCGGTGGTGCTCATCACCAGGTGCAGGTCGTGGGAGACCATCAGCACGCCGCAACCGTGGCGGTCGCGCAAACGGGTGATCAGGCTGTACAGCTCGGCCTGGCCGGCGACGTCCACGCCTTGTACCGGCTCGTCCAGTACCAGCAATTCCGGCTCGCGCAGCAGGGCGCGGGCCAGCAGCACGCGCTGCATCTCGCCGCCGGAAATGCTCTGCACCGGGCTGTCGATCACCTGTTCGGCGCCGACTTCGTTCAGTGCGGCCAGGGCTGTCGCGCGGTCCACGCCGGGCACCAGGCGCAGGAAGCGCAGCACCGACAGCGGCAATGTCGGGTCGACATGCAGCTTCTGCGGCATGTAGCCGACCCGCAGCTTCGGCTTGCGCCAGACGCTGCCGCTGTCCGGCTTGAGCAGGCCGAGCACGGCGCGCACCAGGGTGGTCTTGCCAGCGCCGTTGGGGCCGATCAGCGTGACGATCTGCCCAGGCTCGACGCTGAGCTGGATGTTGTCCAGCACGGTCTGCCCGGCAAAGGTCACCGCGACCTGATCGAGGCGAATCAAGGCATTGCTCATCAAGCCCCCTGGCAACCCGAGCAGAGGCCGACCACTTCGACGGTCTGGCCTTCGACGACGAAGCCGACATCGCGCGCGCTGCTGATGATCGCGTCGCTGATGGATTTCTGTTCAAGCTCGATGGCGGCGTGGCAGACGCGGCAGATCAGGAACTGGCCCTGGTGCGCGTGTTCCGGGTGATTGCAGCCGACGAAGGCGTTGAGCGAGGCGATGCGGTGTACCAAGCCGTTTTCCAGGAGGAAATCCAGGGCGCGGTACACGGTTGGCGGCGCGGCGCGGCGACCGTCCTGTTCGCTGAGCACGGCGAGGATGTCGTAGGCACCCAGCGGCTTGTGGCTTTGCCAGACCAGCTCCAGCACCCGCCGACGCAGGGCGGTCAGGCGCAGGCCTTGGCGGGCGCACAGGGCATCGGCCTCGGACAGTGCGCTGTGTACGCAGTGAGAGTGGTCGTGGGGGCGACTGGCAAGGGGGGTTTTAGGCATGAGCGGCGACGATAATGGTGAGAGACGTTATTATGTTACCCGTTCTTGCCTCTTCGAGTGGTCATCGTGTCCCGACTTTTTGCCCTTTTTGCCCTTTTTGTCGCTTTTACCGCCAGTTTGTTCGTGATCAGCTCGGCCCAGGCCGAAGTCCGGGTCCTGACCAGCATCAAACCCCTGCAATTGATCGCCGCCGCCGTCCAGGACGGCATCGCCGTGCCCGAGGTCCTGCTGCCGCCGGGGGCCTCGCCGCACAACTATGCGCTGCGTCCTTCCGATGTACGCAAGGTGCAGTCGGTGGAGTTGCTGTACTGGATCGGCCCGGACATGGAGAGCTTCCTGCCGCGGGTCCTCAAGGGCCGCACGCTGCCGTCGCTGGCGGTGCAGGACCTGCCAGGTCTGAAACTCCGGCATTTCGCCGAAGATAGCCACTCGCACGCTGAAGAAGCCGACGAACATGACCACGATCATCGTCCAGGCAGCCTCGATGCGCACCTGTGGCTGTCGCCGGTCAACGCGCGAGTCATCGCCGACCGCATGGCGCTCGACCTGAGTGCCGCGGACCCGGCCAACGCCGCGCGTTACCAGAGCAACGCCAAGGCCTTCGACCAGCGCCTGGATGCCCTGGACGCCCGTTTGAAAGCCCGCCTGGCCCCGATCTCCGGCAAGCCTTATTTCGTCTTCCATGAAGCCTTCGATTACTTCGAAGACGCTTATGGGCTCAAGCATGCGGGCGTGTTCAGCGTGGCGGCCGAAGTGCAGCCGGGCGCGCAGCACGTAGCGGCAATGCGCGCGCGCTTGCAGCAGGTCGGCAAGACCTGTGTGTTCAGCGAGCCGCCATTGCGCCCGCGCCTGGCCGAAACCCTGGTGGCGGGTTTGCCGGTGAAGCTGGCGGAACTCGATGCGCTGGGCGGCTACACCCCGGCCACCGCGCGGGGTTATGAGCAGGTGCTGGAGAAGCTGGGCAACGATCTGGCGGGTTGCCTGGAATCGTTGTAAAGACGGCTGACGCTATCGCGGGCAAGCCTCGCTACTACAAGAGAACGTAGGGGCGGGCTTGCCCGCGAGGCTTTCAGAGGGCGAACGGCAATGGCGCGCTGACCTGCTGACGCTGGGCCAGGCGCAGCTGGAACTCCATCGGATCGTGAATCAACACGTCCTGTCCGGCAAAGGACTCGGCGGCGATCAGGCGCGACAGCCAGAAGCGTACACAGGCCACCCGCAGCATGGTTGGCCACAGCTCGGCCTCGGCGGCGGTGAACGGGCGCAGGGCCGCGTAGGCACCCAGCAGGGCCCGGGCGCGCGAGCCGTCGAGCAGGCCGTCGGCGTCGGAACACCAGTCGTTCAGGGCAATCGCCACGTCATACAGCATCGGCCCGGAGCAGGCGTTGTAGAAGTCGATCAGCCCGGTCAGGTGCGTGCCTTCGAACATCGCGTTGTCGCGGAACAGGTCGGCGTGGATGTTGGCCCGAGGCAGTGCGAGGATCTTCACCTTCTGCTCGTCGATTTCATCCAGGGCCCGCTGCAGCAGGTCCCGCGCCTGCGGGTCGAGATGGGACAGCATCTGCGAGCCTTCTTCCTGCATCCAGTCCAGGCCACGATCGGTCTTGCGCTTGATCATATTGTCCCTGGTCGCCAGGTGCAGATGAGCCAGCAGCTCGCCGACCTGCGCGCAATGCTGGGCATTGGCTTGCTTGATGTGCTTGCCGGCCAGGCGCGGCTGTAGCAGCGCCGGCTTGCCGGCCAGCTCGCGCAGGGCCACGCCGTCGGTGGTGCGCAGGGCGTAAGGCACCGGCAGGTCGGCGTCGTGCAGCACGTCCAGCAGTTCGATGAAGAACGGCATTTCCTGGACCGGGCCGCGCTCGACCAGGGTCAGGACGAACTCGCCCTGTTCCAGGCTGATGAAGAAGTTGGTGTTTTCGCTACCAGCGGCAATCCCCTGGAAGTCAAGCAGGCGGCCGAGCCCGTAAGGGGCGAGAAAGGTTTCCAGCTCGGGCCGAGCCAGGGGAGTAAACACAGACATGGTTAAAAACTGCCAGTACGGGCGCCGCTGTCGAGCCAGCGCCGGTTGAAGTTAGGAGTGGTTTACCACTCGAAAATTTTCCATGCCGGAATCAGCATATCCGGCTGGTCAGAACGAATGAAATTGCCATCGGAACCGTCGGCGCGCACCAGAAAGTAGGGTTTGCCGACCTTCGGTGTGACCTTGATGGCGTACAGGAAACCGTTCTGGCGGTACTCCTGGATGGTCTTGTCGCCTTCCGTGCGAATGGTTACTTCCGGATCCGCCGATGGCGCATCCTCCGCCGCAATCACGGCCATCGGCGCGATTGCAATCAGGCTGGCCAGCAGCAAGCGATTTAGTGTGCGCATGATAACCTTGTCCCTTTGTCGTCAACGGTCCCGCTATTCTAGCGCCGGACCCGCCGAAAAGGTTGATCCTGCTCATGAGCCAAGCCCCCCTCGTCCTGGTGGACGGTTCGTCCTACCTGTACCGCGCCTTCCACGCGCTGCCCCCGCTGACCACTTCCAAAGGCATGCCGACCGGTGCGGTCAAGGGCGTGCTGAACATGCTCAAGAGTCTGCGCAAGCAGTACCCGGACAGCCCGTTCGCCGTGGTGTTCGACGCCAAGGGCGGGACCTTCCGCGATGACATGTATGCCGAGTACAAGGCCAATCGCCCGAGCATGCCCGACGACATGCGGGTGCAGATCGAACCGCTGCACGCCAGCGTGATCGCCCTGGGCTTTCCGCTGCTGTGCGTCGAGGGCGTCGAGGCGGACGACGTGATCGGCACCCTGGCCCGCAGCAGCGCGGCGGCCGACCGGCCGGTGGTGATCTCCACCGGCGACAAGGACATGGCGCAGTTGGTGGATGGGCACATTACGCTGGTCAACACCATGTCTGGTAGCAGCATGGACGTGGAGGGCGTGAAGGAGAAATTCGGCGTCGCTCCCGAGCAGATCATCGATTACCTGGCGCTGATGGGCGACTCCTCCGACAACATCCCGGGTGTGCCGGGCATCGGCCCGAAGACTGCTTCCGGCCTGCTGGTGGGGGTGAACGGTGGCCTCAACGAGCTGTATGCACAGCTCGATATCGTCCCGAGCCTGCCGATTCGCGGGGCCAAGACCCTGCCGGCCAAGCTCGAAGAGCACAAAGAGATGGCTTTCCTCTCCTATCAGCTGGCGACGATCAAGGTCGATGTGCCGCTGGATGTCGGCTTGGACGACCTGCACCTGGGCGAACCGGATCGCGACAAACTGGTCGAGCTGTACAGCCTGCTGGAGTTCAAGAGCTGGCTCGACGAGCTGCAGCGCGATGCCAAGCGCCTGGAGTTGAGTGTCGCCGCCTCCGAGCCGGTGGCCGACTTGTTGACTCAGGTCGAGATCGAAGTGCCGGTGGTTGTCGAAGCCCAGTACGAAACCATCCTCGATCAGGCGCGTTTCGATGTCTGGCTGGAAAAGCTGAAGAACGCCAAGCTGTTCGCCTTCGATACCGAAACCACCGGCATCGACGCCCAGCAGGCGCAGCTCGTGGGGCTGTCCTTTGCCGTGCAGGCCAACGAAGCGGCTTATATTCCGCTGACTCACTCCTACCTCGACGTGCCGGAACAACTGGATCGCGACACCGTCCTGCGCGCCCTGAAGCCGATTCTCGAAGACCCGAACAAACTCAAGGTCGGCCAGCACGCCAAGTTCGACATGAACATCCTGGCCAACTGCGCCATTGGCGGCGATCAGGCCAACGGCATCACGGTGCGCGGGGTCGCCTTCGACACCATGCTCGAGTCCTACGTGCTCAACTCCACCGCCACCCGGCATGACATGGACAGCCTGGCGGAGAAATACCTGGGCCATACCACCGTGAGTTTCCAGGACATCGCCGGCAAGGGCGCCAAGCAGCTGACCTTCGACCAGATTGCTCTTGAGCAGGCCGGGCCTTACGCGGCGGAAGACGCCGATGTGACCCTGCGCCTGCATCAGGTCTTGCATGAAAAACTGGCCGCGATCCCGAGCCTGGCCAGCGTGCTCAGCGATATCGAAATGCCCGTGGTGCCGGTGCTGGCGCGGATCGAGCGCCAGGGTGCCTTGGTGGACGCCGACCTGCTGGGCGTGCAGAGCATCGAGCTGGGCGACAAGATGGTGGCGCTGGAGCGTGAAGCCTTCGAGATTGCTGGCGAAGAATTCAACCTGGGTTCGCCCAAGCAACTGGGAGTCATCCTCTACGACAAGCTCGGCCTGCCGGTGCTGAAGAAGACTGCCAAAGGCCAGCCGTCCACCGCTGAAGAAGTGCTGGCCAAGCTGGCCGAGGACGACTACCCGCTGCCCAAGGTGCTGATGCAGTACCGCTCCATGAGCAAGCTCAAGAGCACCTACACCGACCGTCTGCCGGAGCAGATCAACCCGCGTACCGGGCGAATCCACACCTCCTATCACCAGGCAGTCGCGTCTACCGGGCGTTTGTCTTCCAGCGATCCGAACCTGCAGAACATCCCGGTGCGTACCGCCGAAGGCCGGCGCATCCGCCAGGCCTTCATCGCGCCGCCTGGCTACAAGCTGCTGGCGGCGGACTATTCGCAGATCGAACTGCGGATCATGGCGCACCTGTCCCGCGACGAAGGGCTGATGAATGCCTTCCGCAACAACCTCGACGTGCACACGGCCACCGCGGCCGAAGTGTTCAAGGTCGAGCTCAAGGACGTCAGTTCCGATCAGCGCCGCAGCGCCAAGGCGATCAACTTCGGCCTGATCTATGGCATGGGCGCGCAGAAGCTCGGCAAGGACATCGGCGTCGATACCAAGACCGCCAAGGCCTATATCGACACCTACTTCGCCCGCTACCCCGGCGTGCGCGAATACATGGACCGCACCCGCGCCCAGGCCGCGGAACAGGGTTATGTGGAAACCCTGTTCGGCCGCCGCCTGTACTTGCCGGAGATCAACTCCAACAAGCCGCAGGAACGCGCCGGCGCCGAACGTACGGCGATCAACGCACCGATGCAGGGCACGGCGGCCGACATCATCAAGAAGGCCATGGTGGCGGTAGACAACTGGCTGACGGCCTCAGGCCTGGATGCCAAGGTCATCCTGCAAGTGCACGACGAACTGGTGCTGGAAGTGCGCGAAGACCTGGTGGACAAGGTGAGCGAGGAGATTCGCGGCTACATGAGCAATGCCGCGACCCTGGATGTGCCGCTGCTGGTCGAAGTCGGGGTGGGCAGTAACTGGGATGAGGCGCACTGAGGCGAGAAGGCAGTACTTTGGCCGCGGCATAGTGCCGCGGCGAAGGCTAGCGAAGAGCTATTAGTGCGGAAAATTTCATCGACTATTGCCAATAGTTTTTGAAACCTCCCGGAACTTAATCAGTGAAAGCCCACTCAGAGTAACTGAATGGCTGGTGAAGCCCTTCGATGCTCCTATGTTGTGTTAAGTGTTGGCAGATATCTGGACCCCGCCCTAGCGGTCCGGAACTTGGACCCCGAACTTCCCCTCCCCATACGAAGTCCGGGGTTTTTTTTGCCCCAAAACTGCCTGTGGCGCGATCATGCTGCGTTAAAAACTGGCGGGAAATGCTCATTTAGGCCCCTAAAGTCGAATGCGACCCCAGCCGTTCCCGCCAGTTTTTGCCTTGCCTGATCACACCACAGGCAGTTTTGCGTATGTCTTTCAGGCCTCGGTTTCGGCGCCTTTGTCCGCCAGTTCCATCCAGCCCGCCAGTACAGTGTAGGCCTCTTCCAGGCCCATGCGTTTTGGTGCCGAAAACAGCTGGATGGTGACGTTATCGCCCCAGCCCTTACGGATTTGCGACTGCACCTTGAGCAGGGTGTTCTTGGCCGCGCCGTAGGTCAGTTTGTCGGCCTTGGTCAGCAGGATGTGCATCGGCATGCCGCTGGCGACGGCCCAGTCGAGCATCAGCAGGTCGAAGTCGGTCATCGGATGGCGGATGTCCATCATCAGAATCAACCCTTTCAGACTCTCGCGGCTGCCCAGGTAGGCTTCCAGGTGACGCTGCCAGTGTTGCTTGAGCGGGATCGGTACTTTCGCGTAACCGTAACCCGGCAGGTCGACCAGACGGCGATCGTCGTCTAGCTTGAAGAAGTTCAACAGCTGCGTACGGCCCGGAGTTTTCGAGGTGCGTGCCAGGCTGGCATGGGTCAGGGTATTCAGGGCGCTGGATTTGCCAGCGTTGGAACGCCCGGCGAAGGCCACTTCGAAGCCTTCGTCGTCGGGGCATTGATCGACTTTGGCGGCGCTGAGCATGAAAGTGGACTGTTGGCACAGACCAAGAATGGGATTTTTGAGTTGCATGGGATTTCCGATAGGGGCGGTGCCGAGAATGGACGCGGCGAGCGGTGTCGTTTCCGTTTCAGTAGCGCCAGTATATAATGCCGCAGATTTTGTGTGCGCTTTGTCCCAGCGTAGGATGAAGTTCACGAGAGCGATAGACCTTGATTGCGCATTAGAACGCAGCACGCTCTCAACCCTGAAAAGGTCGTTTTATGACGAAATGGCTGCTGGCTGCCGGCGTCCTGATACCGCTTTACAGCGCTCAGGCTACACAGGATCCGGAAGCTGTGTACAACCGTGTTTGTGGGGCTTGTCATTCCGGCCAACTACCAACGGCTCCCCGCAAGGGGGACCAGGGAGCTTGGGCGCCGAGGCTGGCGCAAGGTATGGAGACGCTGGTGCAACACGTGACCCAGGGTTTCAAGGCGATGCCGCCGCGTGGTTTGTGCATGGACTGCAGTGCCGAGGATTACCAAGCCATCATCCTTTGGATGAGCGAGTGATCCCGGTCCATAACTCTTAACCCTTAGCCGTAGTTGGATTAGCTGATGAACAAATTACTCGTGAGTCTGCTGTTGACCTTGGGCATCACAGGTGTCGCCCATGCTGCAGGCGACGCTGCTGCCGGTCAGGCGAAAGCCGCTGTATGTGGTGCTTGCCATGGTCCGGATGGGAACAGCATGGCGCCTAACTTTCCAAAGCTGGCGGGTCAGGGTGAGCGTTACCTGAACAAGCAGTTGCACGACATCAAGTCCGGCAAGCGCCAGGTGTTGGAAATGACCGGCCTGCTGACCAACCTGAGCGATCAGGACCTGGCCGACCTCTCCGCCTACTTCGCCAGCCAGAAAGGCAGCGTCGGCGCGGCAGACCCGAAAGTCGTGGCTCGCGGTGAAGAGTTGTTCCGTGGCGGCAAGCTGGATCAAGGCATGCCTTCCTGCACCGGTTGCCACTCGCCAAATGGCACGGGTAACGCCGCTGCCGGCTTCCCGCACCTGGGTGGCCAGCATGCTCAGTACGTAGCCAAGCAGTTGACCGACTTCCGCGAAGGCAACCGCACCAACGACGGCGACACCATGATCATGCGCAGCATCGCCGCCAAGCTGAGCAACAAGGACATCGAAGCGGTATCCAGCTACATCCAGGGCCTGCACTGAGGCCGGCGATCATGTTGCGAAAGGGTCTATCTTGCGCAACGTTAATGATCGATTAATCTGTCGATGAAAGCATAAAGGGTGGCTCAGGCCGCCCTTTTTTATGGCGTCTGCCGCTACACTAGCGAACTCAAGCCCTGCCATGACCTGTCTGCGAACAGGCCGCGCGAGGCGACCTTACTTGTTCAGGAGTAAAGCATGCGTAATCTGATTCTCAGCGCCGCTCTCGTCACCGCCAGCCTGTTTGGCATGACTGCTCAAGCCGCCGAGCCCCTTGAAGCCGGTAAACAATATGTAGAGCTGAGCAGCGCCGTTCCGGTTGCGGTGCCTGGCAAGATCGAAGTGGTCGAGCTGTTCTGGTATGGCTGCCCACACTGCTACGCCTTCGAGCCGACCATCAACCCATGGGCTGAAAAACTGCCGGCCGACGTCAACTTCGTGCGCATCCCTGCCATGTTCGGCGGTATCTGGAACGTTCACGGTCAACTGTTCATCACCCTGGAAGCCATGGGTGTCGAGCACAAGGTCCACAAAGCAGTATTTGAAGCCATCCATGGCGGCAAGAAACTCGCCACTCCTGAAGAGATGGCCGAGTTCCTGGCCGGCGAAGGCGTCGACAAGGACAAATTCCTGAGCACCTACAATTCGTTCGCCGTCAAAGGCAAGGTCGAGGACGCGAAGAAGAAGGCCCAGGCCTATCAGATCTCTGGCGTACCGACCATGGTCGTCAACGGCAAGTACCGCTTCGACCTGGGCACCGCCGGTGGTCCTGAAGGTGCCCTGAGCGTCGCCGACCAGCTGATCGCCAAAGAGCGGGCGGCCAAGTAAGCGAGCCCCTGCCATGCGACGTTGGAGTACGGAACGTATCGTTGGCCTGCATGATCCGCGGGTCAACGAGCACCATGTGGCGTCCTCCGGCCTGCCGGCAGACAGCCGTCTGCGGCTGCTCAGTTTCAATATCCAGGTCGGTATCAGTACCGAACGTTATCGGCATTACCTGACCCGTGGCTGGCAGCACCTGCTGCCGCACAACGGGCGCGCCGACAACCTGCAAAAGATCGGCGATCTGCTGGGCGACTTCGATCTGGTCGCCCTGCAGGAAGCCGATGGCGGCAGTCTGCGCTCGGGCTACGTCAATCAGGTCGAGCACCTGGCCCAACTCGGCGCCTTCCCCTACTGGTACCAACAGCTCAATCGCAACCTTGGCCGCCTGGCCCAGCACAGCAATGGCGTGCTCAGCCGCCTGCGTCCCTGGGCGATCGAAGATCATCCGCTGCCCGGCCCCAAGGGGCGTGGTGCGATCCTCGTGCGCTTCGGCGATGGTCCCGAGGCGTTGGTGGTGGTGATGATGCACCTGGCCCTGGGCGCCCGTACGCGTACCCGGCAACTGGCCTATATCCGCGAGATGATCGGCGGCTACAAGCATCAGGTGCTGATGGGCGACATGAATACCCATGCCAGCGATCTGCTGGAGCATTCGCCGTTGCGCGACCTCGGTCTGTTGGCGCCACAATTGGAAGCGACGTTCCCCAGCTGGCGCCCACAACGCTGTCTTGATCATATTTTGCTCAGCCCCAGCCTGACGCTGGAGCGGGTCGAAGTCCTGGCCCAACCGATTTCCGATCACCTGCCGGTCGCGGTAGAGATTCGTCTGCCGGGTTCGCTCACGGCCGATGCATTGCCCGCGCTGAGTCCTGCCCCTCGCGGAACCCATGAATGAGCGACGACGCCCAGCGCTGGAAAGAGAAGTACCTCAAAAGTATCGAACAACAGGAAAAACTCGAGCGACGCTGGAATGCCCGCCTCGACCTGCTTCGCCGTGGCCTGGTACGCAGCACGCTGGCGGCCGAAGGTACTGATCGCGCTGTCGATCAGTGCATGAAGGAAATGCGCGAGGTGGTACGCACCGACGATATGGACGCGGCCTTGGCGGCCCTGTTGCCGCGCCTGGAAAAAGCCGTGCTGGACTCCGAGCAGCGCCGCGAGACCCGCATCGAGCAAATGAGCACGGCCCTGACCTCGCTGGTCAGTCAGTTGCAGAAGCTGCCGTTGCCTCGCGAGGTGAGTCGTCCGCTGAAAAACTTCGCCAAGCAACTGGATGGTCGTGTCGGCCAAGCCCGGGAAATTCCACTGTTGCTGGGTGAGTTGAGCGGCCTGCAAGGCAAGGCGCTGAGCCAGCTGGAGAGCCCCGCGGAGCCGCCCCGTCCAGGTTTGCTGCAGCGCCTGTTTGGTGGTCGTGACGCTGACGAAGCGCCTGTCCTGTCCGCGGCTGAAATGCCTGCGGTGGTGGCGAGCCCTGTTGCGGTACAGCCACTGGCAACGGCTGAAAGCGCTGCGGTTGAAACGCCCCCGCCTCGTGTCGAAGTCGCGCCCGCACGGCCGTCCGAAGCCCCTGTGCCTGCGCCTGTAGTCGAGGAGCTCGCTGCTGTCAGCCTGCCGCCCGAGCCACAACAACCGCAAGCACTGCCCGAGGTAACCACGGCTGCCCAGGTCGAAGCCTTTGTACCGCCGGTGCTGGAGTCGGAGAAATCCATCGCCGTCGAGCCGGCTCCGCCGATGCTGGATTCACAGGAATCGCCGTCGCCAGCCGCGCCTGAACCCATTGACGTGCCGCCGGCCGTGCAGCCTTCGACTGTCGACGCTGCGCTTGCTCTTTCCAACCCGGACGAATTGATCGTTGCCGCACCCGCCGAGGCGGCCCCGGTGCCTGTGCTGCTCGATCGCTTGCCGTTGCCGGCGGCCATGGCCGAGGCGCTGGCGGCGATCGACCCGCAGCAGGCCGAGCAGGATGTGCTGTATGCCCTGCCCGACACGCCGGAGCCCTCCTACAGTTCGGTGGCCAAGCACATCGAACATACCCTGCTCGGCCTTCTGGATGACCTGAGCCTGCCAGAACGTCATCGGCCGCAAGCCGAGTCCATGCGCGATCGCTTGCAACATGGGTTGAACTGGTACGAATTGCTGCCGATCCTCGACGATCTGGCGGTATTGATGCTGGCGATCACCGACAGCGGCCAGCATGAGTTCGAGGCGTATCTCAAGCGACTCAACGAGCGCCTGGAATCCTTCCAGAGCAACCTGCAGGCCGCCAGCGAGGGCCATGCCGACAGCAGTTCGGCGGCGCGGGAGATGGACACGCAGATTCGCGAGCAGGTCGATGGCCTGCAAAGCAGCGTTCAGGAAGCGGCGGATCTGGACGATCTCAAGCAGGTGCTGGAAAGCCACCTGGAAGGTCTGCTTGGCACCATGGACCATCACCAGAAGCAGCGTGACGAACGCGAAAAGGAAGTGGCTGCGCGCCTGCAAAGCCTGGCCGAGCGGGTGTCGAGCATGGAGCAGGAAGCCCAGGGCTACCGCGAGCACCTGGAAGAACAGCGGCAGAAAGCGCTGATCGATCCCCTCACCGGCCTGCCCAATCGGGCGGCCTGGAGCGAGCGTCTGGAGCATGAAGTGGCGCAGTGGCAGCAGCACGGCAACACCTTGTTGCTGGCGATGCTCGACCTCGACCACTTCAAGCGGATCAACGACAACTACGGTCACCTGGCCGGCGACAAGGTGCTGAAGATCATCGCCGGCGTGCTGCGCAAGCGCCTGCGCGGCAACGATTTCATCGCCCGTTTCGGCGGTGAAGAGTTCGTCCTGCTGATACCCGATACCACCTGGCCGGTCGGGGCGCGCCTGGCGGAAACCTTGCGGGCGGCCATCGAAGCCTGTCCGTTTCACTTCAAGGGCGAGCGGGTGACCATCACCATGTCCATCGGCATGAGTGCGTTCAAACCGGGAGAACGCAGCGACCTGGTGCTCAAGAGAGCCGATCAGGCGCTCTATCGGGCCAAGGAGGCGGGGCGTAACCGGGTGGAACTGGGCTGACGCATAATTTGTTCCATTTTGTATAAACCGGTGTTTTCGCCGGTTTTCTGCCAAGGCAGTACGTTACACTGTTGCATTATTTTCTCCAGCGTACTGCCTTCCGCCATGAAAGTTCTTGTCCTCGCTTTGTCCCTTCTATTGCTGGCCGGTTGCGCCAGCGGTCCGCGTTTCGATACCAGCCACCCTTCGGTCAACTTCGATGAGCGGGTGCAATTCGTGGTGGTGCATTACACCTCGGCCTCGATGGAGCGCTCCCTGCAACTGCTGACCCATGGCCAGGTCAGCAGCCACTACCTGATCGGCGACGACAAGGCGGCGACCATCTACAAACTGGTGGACGAGCAATACCGCGCCTGGCACGCCGGCGAGAGCCAGTGGCAAGGCCGTACCTGGCTGAACTCCAGCTCCATCGGGATCGAGATCGTCAACCCTGGCTTTCGCGACCTGCCCACCGGGCGTGTCTGGTATCCCTACAGCGAAGCGCAGGTCCAGAGCCTGATCGTGCTGCTCAAGGACATTAGCAAGCGCAACAACATCGCGCCGCAGCACATCATTGGCCACAGTGATATCGCTCCCCTGCGCAAGCTCGACCCGGGCCCGCTGTTCCCCTGGAAGCGTCTGGCCGAAGCCGGGTTGGGCCGGTGGCCGAACGCCCAGGCGGTGGCGCGCCAGCAGGCGTTCTTTGCCGCGCAGTTGCCGAGCATCGCCTGGTTCCAGCAAGGCCTGGCGCGTCTGGGTTATGAGACGCCGCAGACCGGCGAACTGGATGTGGCGACCCGTCACGTGCTGGCCGCGTTCCAGATGCATTACCGGCCGTCGCGTTTCGACGGCCAGCCGGATGCAGAAAGCGCTGCGATCCTGCAGGTGCTCAACCAGACAAAATAATGACGCCCGCCCGACGGTCAGGGTTTTTTCTCAATCAGTAGCTATAACTCATTGGTAACCCTCGGATATCCAATGATGCCGGCCGCTCGCGAACCCCTACGCAGTTGGTTCTATCGCCCCTGGCTGTTGGCGATGTGTGCGGCTGTGTTGAGTGCGGCCCTGCTGCTGGCGGCGAGCCTGGGCATTGCGATGCACGAGGCGCAACTGCGCGAAAGCGAGCAGATGAATGCCCAGGGCCAGCGTTTTCTCGAACGCCTGGAGCAACTGTTCGGTCAGTTGCGTGAAGGCCTGGACGTACTCGAGGCGCAGCCCCTGCGCGAATGCAGCCCCGAGATGGTCGTGACCCTGCAGCAGATCAGCTTCAGTTACCGCTTCATTTATGAAGCGGCCTATATCGATGCCGCCCAGGCCTGCACCAACTGGCCGCTCCAGGACAACCTGGCCGTGATGCGACCGCCGGATATCCGCGGCCCGACCTACAGCTACTGGCTGAACACTTCTACCGAGCCCAATGAAAACCGCGCGGCGCTGATGCTCGGGCGCGGTAACTTCCGCGTGGCGACGTCTCGCGGGCACCTGACCGATATGGTCGACCTGCCTGCCAACAGCAGCCTGATGGTGGTTCTCGACCATGGCTCGCGGGCCATCCCGGTGCTGGGGCCGGCGCTGGAGTGGCCGCCGACCGAACCGTGGCCGCCCACGGGACGCAGCCCGTTGCTGGTGACCCAGGACCAATTGATCTACCGGATGCCCACCAGCAATCCGGAGTATCAGATGGTGCTCGTCACCCCCCGCACCAACATGCGCCGAGAAATCTTCGAGGGGTGGTGGTGGCTGCTGCCCAGCAGCCTGGTGCTGGCGGTCTTCATCGGTGGCCTGGCCTTTCAGCTGGCCGGGCAGCGCCAATCCCTGGGCGCCGAATTGCAGGGGGCGCTGCGCCGCGGTGAGCTGCAGGTGCTGTATCAACCCATCTTCGATCTGCGCACGCGCCAGTGTGTCGGCGCCGAGGCCCTGCTGCGCTGGCGCCGTCCGGACGGCACCCTGACCAGCCCGGACCTGTTCATTCCCATGGCGGAGAATACCGGGCAGATCCGCCCGATCACCGATTTTGTCCTGCAACGCCTGCTCGAACAATTGGGGCATCTGTTGCGGGCCAACCCGCAGCTGTACATCTCGGTCAACCTGGCGGCCTGCGATGTCATGGTGCCGCGGATCGGCAAAGTGATGGCGCGCCTGTTGGCGCTGCATCGGGTGGCGGCGCGGCAGATCGCCTTCGAAGTCACCGAGCGCGGGCTGATCGATGTGGTGGTCGCCCGGCATAACCTGCAAGCCTTGCGGGACGTTGGCCATCAGGTGCTGATCGACGATTTCGGCACGGGTTATTGCAGCCTGGCGTACCTGCAGACCCTGCCGGTGGATTACCTGAAGATCGACAAGGCATTCATCGATGCCCTGGGGCATGACGCCGCCAGCAGCGGCGTCGCCCCGCACATCATTCGCATGGCCCATGCCCTGCAGCTCAAGGTGATTGCCGAGGGCATCGAGTTCGAGGATCAGGCGTTGCTGCTGAGCAGCGAGGGCGTGCGTTTTGGCCAGGGCTGGCTGTTCGCCCATGCGCTGAGTGCGGTGCAGTTCATCGACCTGATTACCCGCGGGCGCCGCCTGGGGCCGCGGCGCCTGGATGACGGGGCCTAGCCCCTAGAGGGGCAAGGCCAGATAGAACTGGGTTCCCTGCCCGGGCCGTGAATAGACGCCCATGCGCCCGCCGTGCAGTTGCACGATTTCCTTGCACAGCGCCAGACCCAGGCCGGCCCCGCCTTTCTTGCGTCCGACCTGGACGAAGGGTTCGAAAATCCGCCCCTGTTGCCCGTAGGCGATGCCTTCGCCGTTGTCTTCGACGCTGATGATGACCCGCTCGCCGTGCCTACGGGCCTGCAAGCGGATCAAGCCACCCTTGGCGGTATGCCGCAGGGCATTGTCGATCAGGTTGTCCAGCACCCGCTCCAGTTGCATGCGGTCGGCGTGCAGCCGCGGCAACGGCGCTTGGAGCTCCACCCGCAGCTCGATGCCCTGCGCCGTGGCTGCGCCGATGAAGCGGTTGCGCGCCTGCTCCAGCAGCTCTTCCAGGGTGCAAGGCGCCAGGGTGAGTTTCTGCAGGCCGTTTTGATAACGCGAGAAGTTCAGCAGGTCGTTGATCAGTTGCATCAGGCGCTGCATTTCTTCGTTGACGGTGTTCAGCAGGTCGGCTTCGCGGGACTCCTCAGGGAAGCGCAGGCGTTCCTGCAACAGGCCGAACGCCATGTGCATGCCGGTGACCGGGGTGCGCAATTCATGGGAGGCACGCAATACGAACTCGCTGCGCACACGCTCGAAGGCTCGCTGCTCGGTGACGTCGTGCAGCACCATCACCGCGCCGAGGATATGCCCCTGGGGATGGCTGACCGGGGTCAGGCTGTACGTCAGCAGGCGCGATTCGCCATCGACCTCGACGCTGAGGTCTTCCGGCGCCCGTTCCAGGGTGCCGCCGCGCAATACCAGTTGCAGCTGCTCGTCCAGTTCCGGTCGCTGCAGGGCGCTGCCCAGCCCTTGTCCGAGGCGTTCCTCGTCCCAGCCCAGCTGACGTTGGGCTACCGGGTTGAGGTGTTCCAGGTGACCCTGGCGGTCGATCATCAGCAAACCGTCGTCGATGCTGTCGAGCACCGATTGCAGGCGCTGCTGGCCGGCGAGCAGTTCGTCGACATTGGTGGCCTGATGCTCGCGCAGGGCTTGGGCCATGATTCCGAAGCGCCGGGTCAGCAAGTTCATCTCGGCAGCCGAAGACAGGGGCAGGGTCACGTCGAAGTTGCCCTGGCCGATATTGTCGGCGGCCTTGGCCAGCGCTTCGATGGGGCCGCCAAAGCGCCGGGCGATGCCGTGGGCGGTGATGAAGCCGATGATCAGCACGGCCAGCCCGACCAAACCGAGCAGGCCGGCGATCAGCAAGGCGCGATTGCGGGCCTGGTGTTCGATGTCATTGATGTTGTCCAGGGCCTGCTTGTGCTCGCCGATCAAGCCATTGCGCAGGGTATTGAAGCGGTGGGTCAGTTCGGTATTGCCATTGACCCCTGCCGAGCTCCCGTCGGCGCGCTCGAAGGCTTCGAAGAAACGCTGGTAGTCGTCGCGTGCCTGGGTGAAGCCGTTACGTACATTGTTTTGCCGTTCATGCTCGATGCCCTGCTCGAGCAGGGCCAGGTATTCCTGCCTGGAGTCGTCCAGCGCCGTCCGGTCAGGGTTGTGGTTGAGCATGATGAGCAGTTGGTCGCCCAGGGTCTGTCGCAGCTTGAGCCCCAGGTCCAGGGTAATGAAGTTGTTGCGGATCAGCGCTTCCTGGGTCTTGGCCATCTGCATCACGCTGACCAGCCCGAGCAGCAGGCCGAGCAGCGCCACGGTGATCAGCGCCGAGATGCTCAGAAACAGTCTCGTGCGCAGTTTCATCGCTAACTTCATGAGGGGCGGCTCACAGGTTGTACTGTTTGCGTTTGCGGTACAGCGTCGAGGCGTCGATGCCGAGCGTCTTGGCGGCCTGGTCGAGGGTATCGCTGGTGGCCAGCACGGCGCCGATATGGGCTTTCTCCAGCTCGTCCAGGCTCAAGGCCGCGCCGATGCGCGGGGTGTTGTTGGTCGGTTGCTCGGCCATGCCCAGGTGGCTGATCTCCACCTTTTCCTGGGGACAGATGATGCTGGCGCGTTCCACCACGTTGCGCAGCTCGCGGATATTGCCCGGCCAGCGGTAATTGAGCAGCGCTTCGCGGGCCTCGTCGCTGAAGCCACGGGCGGGACGGGCGTATTCCTTGACGAAGCGCGCCAGGAAACGGTCGGCCAGGGTCAGGATGTCTTCGCTGCGTTCGCGCAGCGGCGGCAGGTGCAGGGTGATCACGTTCAGACGGTACAGCAGGTCTTCACGGAAGCGTCCGTCGCGCACCATGTCCTCGAGGTTGAGGTTGGTCGCGGCGAGGATGCGCACGTCGGCGCGGCGGGTCACCGGGTCGCCGACCCGCTCGTATTCCTTGTCCTGGATGAACCGCAGCAACTTGGGTTGCAGGGTCAGCGGAAAGTCGCCGATCTCGTCGAGGAACAGCGTGCCGCCGTCAGCCTGGTTGACCCGGCCAAGGGTGCTTTCGCTGGCGCCGGTAAAGGCCCCGCGGCTGTGACCGAACAGCTCGCTCTCCATCAGCTCGGCGTTCAGCGACGGGCAGTTGATGGTGACGCAGGATTTCCTGGCACGCTTGCTCCAGCCATGAATGGCCCGGGCCAGCTCGCCCTTGCCGGTGCCGGACTCGCCGAGGATCAGGATGTTGGCGTCGGTACCGGCGACCTGGCGGGCGGTTTCCAGCACCACTTTCATCGCCGGACTGTGCGAGTCCAGGCCGTCCTTGGGTTTGCGCACTTCACCTTCGAGGGCCTCCAGGCGTGCCGAGAGCTGGCGGACTTCCAGCTGCTTGGCGGTCGCCAGGCGCAGTTGATCGGGGCTGCAGGGCTTGACCAGATAGTCGGCGGCGCCGGCCTGGATGGCGTCCACCGCGGTGTCGACGGCTGAATGGGCGGTGACAATGACCACCCGCATCCAGGGGGCCTGGATGCGCATCTGGGCCAGTACGTCCAGGCCGTTGTCCTCGCCCAGGCGCAGGTCGAGGAAACACAGGTCGAACACCTGGCGTTGCAGCAAGGCATCGGCCTGAGCGGCGCTATTGGCCGTGGCGACGGTGTAGCCCTCGTCTTCCAGGCAGTAACGGAAGGTACGAAGGATCGCGGACTCATCATCTACCAGAAGAATGCGGCCTTGATTTTCCGGTGCTGATTCCATGTCCGAGGCTCCTGAAGTGAGTGATCTTATTTAGTCCCGGAAAAATCGGGCAAGTTGCATGGTTAATTCTGATCGATTTCCAAGCGTGCAGATTAGTTATCTCCGGGGTCTATTGCTAATAGATTGAAAACAATAGGTTTTTTATTGATTTCAGGTCTTGCCCGCAGTCCTTTCCCGATTTCGCCACTGTACTCCATGCATTTTCAACTGCGCTTTTTTCCTCAAGTACCGGGCCGATCGTGCAATTCGCACGGTATCCAGGGCGGCATCGTGCAGGATGGCGTATGGCAAACCTCTCAATATGAATACAAGTCATTGTTTTTATTGAGTTTGTTCTAATCGTGAAAGCTGGCATGCAGGCTGCAACAACCTGATCAGGCTCGGTTGAACAAGCCGCAGGCACAGCAACAAGCGTTGAGAACAATGACCCCCATGGGAGGAGCTTCCGGATGAAACGCCAACGTCTCGCCCCATTGTCTGTTTCGTCCCTGCATCTGCAGCAGGGATTGTTCGCCAGCCTGGCATTGTTGGTGACCTTGATTGGCGGTCAGCAGTTTTCACGCTGGGAGCAAAGCCAGCAGCAAGAAGCGGTGAGGTTGCCGGTTTCTCATCCCACTCAAACCCACTTCAGTGCAGTCAGCACTCGGTTTGCCGATTCCGCCCCGATGCTTCTGATGGACGTCGACCAGGCTCAGCCTGCCACCGACACGGCTTATCAGGAGCGCTGGGTGTTCTAGGCAGGACAGTCGGTGCGCAACGGCGGGCCGGCTAGGCAGTACCTCTAAATAGAAGCGTAAGGAGAATGACCATGTTGAGCTGGGCAATCACATTCCTGATCATTGCCATCATCGCCGCGGTACTGGGCTTTGGTGGTATCGCGGGCACCGCCACGGGTATCGCCAAGATTCTCTTTGTCGTTTTCCTGGTGATGTTCATCGCTTCCTTCTTCTTTGGCCGTCGTGGTCGAGGTTGAACATGAGCGTTTCTTTGAAAACATTGGCCGCCGCCCTGTTGCTGGGCGGCGCGGCCACGGCGATGGCGGCCAACGACGGTCAGACCCGGGTCAACGAGTTGTTGAACAGTGACCCGCAATACCGTGAAACCTGGCAGGAAGTCGTCGAAAAGGAAGAGCGCCTGCCGGAATGGGTGATGAACCTGTCCGGTGACGCGCAGCAGATGAATGCGGTGGAAGAAGACGGCGACAAGTACCTGGTCGGTCCGCTTTGCGAAACCCGCGATACCTGTCGCAACCAGCGCCTGATCGTGGCGTTCAGTTTCGACAAGAAAGATGCCTACGCCATGTTGGTCGAAGTGCCGGCGGGCCTGCCCGCGGACAAGTCGCCGACCCGCCATGCCGAATACCGCTTTCTCGGCAAGCCGGACGCTGGCATGCAGGGCTTGCTCAAGGAACAGCTGAAAAAGGACCCGAACTGGTACTGAGTTGACTGTTCGAAGGTTCGACCATGGAAAGCAAGCGCCCACCCGGGCCTTGCTTTCTGTTGCACCGCCCCGAGGAGGGGCCGCGCATGACCAGGGGGCCGGGACGTTCTGATCGAAACCGGATCGGAGTGACCTAGGGGTACAGGGAGTGCCTCCGCGAGGGCCGGGTCAGGAAAAACTGCGGCGCAAGTTCGCCAGCCGCTCAGGCTTGACGACTTGCGTCGTGTTTGAATGCCACAAACCTTTGTGACAGAGCGGTGGCCTGCTTTTTCAGGCGGGGACGCGGCAACCATTCCCAGATGTGTGGCCTAACCGTTTCACGGTGTTTCCTTGCGACCGTACATCGAGAAACTTTTGGCTTTTTCCAGATGAGATTTCTGGTTCTAACGTAAGAACTTTCCCTTCTTTCGAAGGTCATTTCGAACCCACTCAAAAACGCTGAATACCGCCTGAAATGGCCGTTTCACGGCAGATGGTCGGGCCGAAATGTCGCCTTCGAACCGGTTGGGACGCCCGTTTCGTTTAGAAAAACTCATGCCGATTCGGCATAGGGTAGGCGTTTACGGCATTAGACGCGCCCCCCTTGCGTCGGAATAGTTGCGCCTTTTTTCGCCTGCAGAGAGCCGTAAATGCTCGCTCGGGGTGACCTTATACGGGGGCCGATGCACAGACTTTTCCGCCATTGAGCGTTCCAGTTCGCGCATTAGCCCGAGTCCAACTGAAGTAAGGGTAATGATATGAAGAAGGCAAAACTAAGCCTCGCCTGGCAGATCCTCATCGGTCTGGTGCTGGGGATTGCAATTGGTGCGCTGCTCAACCATTTCAGTGCCGAAAAAGCCTGGTGGATCAGCAACGTCCTGCAACCTGCGGGCGATATCTTTATCCGCTTGATCAAGATGATCGTGATCCCGATCGTGATCTCCTCGCTGATCGTCGGTATCGCCGGCGTGGGCGACGCGAAGAAACTCGGGCGTATCGGCCTGAAGACCATCATCTACTTCGAAATCGTCACCACCATCGCGATCCTGGTCGGCCTGGTGCTGGCCAACGTGTTCCACCCGGGCGCCGGCATCGACATGAGCACCCTGGGTACCGTGGATATTTCCAAGTACCAGGCGACCGCCGCCGAGGTACAGCATGAACACGCGTTCATCGAAACCATCCTCAACCTGATCCCATCGAACATCTTCGCGGCCATGGCCCGCGGCGAGATGCTGCCGATCATCTTCTTCTCGGTGCTGTTCGGCCTCGGTCTGTCGAGCCTGCAGGCCGACCTGCGCGAGCCGCTGGTGAAGATGTTCCAGGGCGTCTCGGAAAGCATGTTCAAAGTCACCCACATGATCATGAACTACGCCCCGATCGGCGTATTCGCCCTGATCGCGGTGACCGTGGCCAACTTCGGTTTCGCCTCCCTGCTGCCGCTGGCCAAGCTGGTGATCCTGGTTTATGTGGCCATCGCCTTCTTCGCCTTCGTGGTCCTGGGCCTGATCGCTCGCCTGTTCGGCTTCTCGGTGATCAAACTGATGCGCATCTTCAAGGATGAGCTGGTGCTGGCCTACTCCACCGCCAGTTCGGAAACCGTGCTGCCGCGGGTGATCGAGAAGATGGAAGCCTACGGCGCGCCGAAAGCCATCTGCAGCTTCGTGGTACCGACCGGTTACTCGTTCAACCTCGACGGTTCGACCCTGTACCAGAGCATCGCGGCGATTTTCATTGCCCAGCTGTACGGCATCGACCTGTCGATCAGCCAGCAACTGCTGCTGGTCCTGACCCTGATGGTCACCTCCAAAGGTATCGCCGGCGTACCGGGCGTGTCCTTCGTGGTGCTGCTGGCGACCCTGGGCAGCGTGGGCATTCCGCTGGAAGGCCTGGCCTTCATCGCCGGTGTCGACCGCATCATGGACATGGCCCGTACCGCGCTGAACGTGATCGGCAACGCCCTGGCGGTCCTGGTCATCGCGCGTTGGGAAGGCATGTACGACGACGCCAAGGGCCAGCGCTACTGGAACGCCCTGCCGCACTGGCGCAGCAAGGAGCCGCTGCCGGCCGGTGAAGTCACCAAAGGCTGACAGCTGTAGCCGTCATCATCGACAAACCCCGGTCAATCCGGGGTTTGTCGTTTCTGTCTGCACCGCTATCATTCGCCGCATCTTCTGGGGGAATAACTGATGCTCAATGGCCTGTGGCTTGGCTTCTTCATCGTGGCGGCCGTTTCAGCGCTGGCGCAGTGGCTGGTCGGCGGTAACGCCGGGATCTTCGCGGCGATGGTGGAAAGCATCTTCGCCATGGCCAAGCTGTCGGTGGAAGTGATGGTGCTGCTGTTCGGCACCCTGACCTTGTGGCTGGGCTTTTTGCGGATCGCCGAAAAGGCCGGGATCGTCGACTGGCTGGCCAAGGCCCTGGGCCCGCTGTTCACCCGCCTGATGCCGGAAGTGCCGCCCGGGCACCCGGCCATCGGCCTGATCACCCTGAACTTCGCGGCCAATGGCCTGGGGCTGGACAACGCCGCCACGCCGATCGGCCTCAAGGCCATGCGCGCCTTGCAGGACCTCAACCCCAACGCGACCACGGCGAGCAACGCGCAGATCCTGTTCCTGGTGCTGAACGCCTCGTCCCTGACCCTGCTGCCAGTGACCATCTTCATGTACCGCGCCCAGCAAGGCGCCGCCGACCCGACCCTGGTGTTCCTGCCGATCCTGCTGGCCACCAGCGCCTCGACCCTGGTCGGCCTGCTGTCGGTCGCGGTGATGCAGCGCTTGCGCCTGTGGGACCCAGTGGTGCTGGCCTACCTGATTCCCGGCGCCCTGGCCCTGGGCGGCTTCATGGCCTTGCTCGCCACGCTGTCGGCCACCGCGCTGGCGTCGCTGTCGTCGATCCTGGGCAACCTGACCCTGTTCGGCCTGATCATGTTGTTCCTGGTGATTGGCGCGCTGCGCAAGGTCAAGGTCTACGAGGCCTTCGTCGAGGGCGCCAAGGAAGGTTTCGACGTCGCCAAGAACCTGCTGCCGTATCTGGTGGCCATGCTCTGCGCGGTGGGCGTGCTGCGCGCTTCCGGCGCCCTGGACTTCGGCCTGGACGGCATCCGGTATCTGGTGGAATGGGCTGGCTGGGACACACGCTTCGTCGATGCCCTGCCGACGGCCCTGGTCAAGCCCTTCTCCGGCAGCGCCGCGCGGGCCATGTTGATCGAAACCATGCAGACCCAGGGCGTGGACAGTTTCCCGGCGTTGGCCGCGGCGACGATCCAGGGCAGTACCGAGACCACTTTCTATGTGCTGGCGGTGTACTTCGGCTCGGTCGGCATCCAGCGGGCGCGCCATGCCGTCGGCTGCGCCTTGCTGGCCGAGCTGGCCGGCGTGGTGGCGGCGATTGCGGTGTGCTACTGGTTCTTCGGTTAAGGCTCGGAACGATTCGCTGATAAGCCTCGCGCCTACCAGGACCATCCTGTAGGCGCGAGGCTTGCCCGCGATGAGGCCATTAGCGCCTGACCAGCTGACTGCCCTGCTTCACCGTCCACTCCACCACCTGCCGGTTCAAGGCGTCCCCGGCCTGGCCAAACCCGGCGACCACCGCCGGCACCTTGGTATCGTTCAGCGGCTGGCGCACTTCGAAGCGCTGGCTGGCCAGGATCTTCTGGTCGTAGCCGCGCACCAGGCGCGCATCCAGGCGGATCACCACCGCCACTGCCTTGCCCTGGTATTCGCTCTGGAATGCCTGCAGGTTGCCGCCCAGTTCGAGATCGGTCTGCACATCGCTGTCGTCGGTGCCCAGCAACTGCACCCGGCCATCGGCGAGGAATCCGTCCAGCAGCCGATTGCGCAGCAGCACCGGCGCCGGATCGCTCCAGCGCGCGTCCTTGTAGCTGCTGATCACATCGCCTTGGGGGATCACAGCGATTCTCGCGCTGTTCAAGGCGTCGCTCGCCAGGGGTTTGGTCAGGCGCAGGGACCAGGGCTGCGCGTGGCCCTGAGGCCGGGCTGTGGCGCTCTGGGCCGTGGGCAGGCGATAGATATCCACCGGGTCGGCCTGGGGCAGGATCGAGCAGGCGCCGCTCAAGGCGAATCCGGCGGCCAGGGCCAGCCGGCCGAATGGGCGATAGGCACGCTTCATGGCGTGAACTCCTTGTTCTTGTCACTGCCCAGCAGATAGCCGCTGGGGTTGGCTTCCAGGCGACGCGAAATGGCCCGCAGCGAGCTCAGGGTATCGCGCAGCTCGCGCACGGCCGGCGCCAGGCCATTGAGGCCCTGGATGCCATTGTTCAGCGAGTCCTGGTTGTCGGTCAGCAGTTTGTTGAGGGTGGCGCTGCTCTGTTCCAGCGATTGCATGGCCAGCTCGGCGCTGCCGAACATCTGCTTGCCCTGCTCGTTGAGCAGGCCGTTGGCGTTGCGCATCAGCGCGGTGGTCTGTTCCAGGGTGGCGCTGGCCTGCTTGCCGATGGACGCCAGTTGCTGCATGGCCAGGCGCACGTCGCCGCGCTGTTCGGCGATGGCTCCGGTGGTCTGCTCCAGGTGTTCGAGGGTGTTGCCGATGCGCTCGACGTTCTCTGGCGAGAACATGCTGTTGGCGTTGTGCAGCAGCAGGTTGACGCTGGTCATCAGGTCTTCGCTGTTGTTCAGCAGGCGGGCGATCGGCGATGGCGAAGCGACGATCACTGGCAGTTTGCCGTCCTTGCCCAGAAGCGGCTGGCTTTGTGGAGTACCGCCACTGAGCTGGATGATCGAGGTCCCGGTGATGCCGGTCAGGGTCAGCTTGGCCTGGGTGTCTTCCTTGATCGGGGTTTCGCCACTCAGGCGGATCCGCGCCAGGACCCGGCGCGGGTCGTTCGGGTCCAGGCGCAGGCTGACCACATCGCCGACCTTGATCCCGCTGTACTGCACGGCGCTGCCTTTGGACAGGCCGCTGACGGCCTCGTTGAAGATGATCTCGTAGTCCTTGAACTCCGTGTCGACGCTGGACTTGGCCAGCCACAGGCCGAACAGCAGGGCGCCGACCACCACAATCACGGTGAACAGGCCGATCAGGACATGATGGGCTCGGGTTTCCATGTCATACCTCGTTGAGCTGTGTAACGGCCTGATACGCCGCGCGGCCGCGAGGGCCATGGAAGTATTCGTGAATCCAGGCGTCGTCGGTCTCGGCGACCTGGTCGATGGCATCCGCCACCAGCACCTTTTTCTGTGCCAGCACCGCCACCCGGTCGGTGATGGTGTACAGCGTGTCCAGGTCGTGGGTGACCAGGAACACGCTCAGGCCCAGGGCGTCACGCAGGGTCAGGATCAATTGGTCGAAAGCCGCGGCGCCGATCGGATCGAGACCTGCAGTGGGTTCGTCGAGAAACAGGATGTCCGGGTCCAGGGCCAGCGCCCGGGCCAGGGCGGCACGCTTGATCATGCCGCCGGACAGCGAGGCCGGGTATTTGTCGGCCGCCGACAGCGGCAACCCGGCCAGCGCCAGTTTCACCGCCGCCAGGTGCTCGGCGTCGGCGCGGCTCAGGCCGGCATGCTCGATCAGCGGCAGGGCGACGTTTTCGGTCACGGTCAGCGACGAGAACAGCGCGCCCTTCTGGAACAGCACGCCGAAGCGCCGTTCGATCAGCGAGCGCTCATGTTCCGCCAGGCTCGGCAGGTTCTGGCCGAATACCCGCACCGAACCTTCGCTGGGCTGGCGCAGGCCGATGATGCTGCGCAGCAGCACCGACTTGCCGCTGCCCGAACCGCCGACCACCGCGAGGATCTCGCCCTTGTACAGGTCCAGGTCGAGGTTTTCGTGCACGCTCTGCGGGCCGAAGCGATTGCACAGGCCACGGACTTCGATCACCGCCTCGGCGGGCGGACGGGTTGAACGGTTCACCAGCCCATCTCCATGAAGAACAGCGCGGCAACGGCATCGAGGACGATCACCACGAAGATCGATTGCACCACGCTGGAGGTGGTGTGGGCGCCCACGGATTCGGCGCTGCCGCTGACCTTGAAGCCTTCCAGGCAGCCGATGGCGGCGATCAGGAAGGCGAAGATCGGGGCCTTGACCATGCCCACCAGGAAGTGCTGCACGCCGATGTCCGATTGCAGCAGGGCGAGGAACATCGCCGGCGAGATATCCAGCGACAGCGCACAGACCACCCCGCCCCCGACAATTCCCGAGAGCATCGCCAGGAAGGTCAGCATCGGCAACGCCACCAGCAGCGCCAGGACCCGGGGCAGCACCAGCAGCTCCATCGGGTCCAGGCCCAGGGTGCGGATGGCGTCGATTTCCTCGTTGGCCTTCATCGAGCCGATCTGCGCGGTGAACGCGCTCGCGGTTCGCCCGGCCATGAGGATCGCGGTGAGCAGCACGCCGAACTCACGCAGGAAGGAGAACGCCACCAGGTCCACGGTAAAGATGCTGGCGCCGAAACTCTGCAGTACCGTGGCGCCGAGGAAGGCCACCACGGCGCCCACCAGAAAGGTCAGCAAGGCGACGATGGGCGCGGCGTCGAGGCCGGTCTGCTCGATATGCGCGACCATCGGCGTGATGCGCCAGCGCTTGGGGCGCAGCAGGCCGCGGGCCAGGGTTTCGAGGATCAGGCCGACGAAACCCAGCAGCTTCAGGGTGTCCTGCCAGATGGCGTCGACCGCCTTGCCGATCCGGGTCAGCAACTGGATACCGACCGATATTTCCGGCTCCTTGAGCGGCACGCAGAAATCGGTCAGCGAGCAGTAGACGGTCTGCAGCAGCGCGCGGTCGGCCGAAGACAAGGTGCAGTCGGGGTGTTCGGTGGACTGGCCGAGACGCTCGGAGCCCAGCAGTTCGACCAGCAGCGAGGCGCCCGCGGTATCCAGGGCGCCGAGGCCGTTGAGGTCGATGTGGGTGCTGGCGTCGTACTGTCCGGTGAGCTTTTCGCAGAGGTGCTTGAGCTCGGTGTAATGGACGAGCGTCCAGTCCCCCGCGACTCGCAACCGCGAGGGGGAACTCGACGTATCCAGTTGGGCACTGCCGGCCGTCGTGCTCTGGGTCATAAGCTCCGTGCTTGTATGGTTTTTACGCAGTGCTACGTAATACCACGATCGAGACGACTTTGCCTTGTACTAAGGTGCTGAGACTTGCCCGTTGGTGCCGGTGATCTTGAAGCGCAGCACGCCGATCACCTGCCCGTCTTCGGTCAGCACCCGGACCTGCCAGCTGCCGGTCGGATCGCCGGGGAAGTTCTGCTTGTGCGACCAGGCGCGGTAACCCTCCTTGCGCCCGCCGTGGATGTCCAGGGCCACCCGGTCGACCTCTTTACCGTTGAATTGCCAGACGTGATAAATGCGCTCGTCCAGCCCGCGCGGTGCATTGATCGCGGTGTAGGCATACAGCCCGGCGCTGCGCACGTCGTTGGCGCTGACCTCCTTGAGGCTGGCGCCGGGGGTGCGGTCCTGCAACTGGGTGCTGATGGCTTCCTCGGCGATCCACAAGGTCGCCGGCGGAACCCAGGAGCGCAGCAGCCAGCCAGTGCCGCCGATGGCCAGGGTCATGCCCAGCAGCATCAGCGCGCCGCGCAGGTTGCGGATCGGGAAGATCGACGCAAGGCTGGGGAACGACAGCAGCATGGCGATGCCCAGGGCCAGCTTGAAGCTCTGCGCGGTGGTCAGGTGCAGGATGATCGGCAGCGCAGTCAGCAACGCGGCGAACAGCGTCAGGGTGTGCAGGGCGAGGAACAGCCAGCGGCGTGGGGCCAGCCATTTGTAGTACAGCGGGTCGATGATCGAGACCAGCGCCGAGGCGCCCAGCAGGCCGGTGAATACCAGCTGCCCGCTGTTCCAGGCGGTGGTGATGAAGAAGAACGGCAGGACGAAAAACAGGCTTTCCTGGTGAATCATCTGCGTTGCGTAACGCAGCAGCGGCTGGGGGATTTCCCGCTTGAAGATCTTGGTGAACAACTGGGTCAGGCTGTTTTCCAGCATCAGCCAGATCCAGCTCACCAGCATGATCACGGCGATCCAGGTGGCCAGGCCCTGTTGGCGGTCCACCAGGATGAAACTGCCGACACCGGAAATGAAACCGCCGAGCGCAATGACCCCTGGGTAGCGCTTCATCAGTTCCAGGATGCGCTGCATGTAATGAGTCAGGTTTGGCATTCGGCGATCACACTAGAAAAAATCCCCGACAGAATAACGGTTTAGCATGACAAAAGACGCATCAGGCACGGATTCGTTTGCGATAAGCCCGCCCGCCGAACAGCGCCAGAACAATCAATAACAGTACGCCGAGGATCAGCCCGCTCAAGGCCGCATAGCTCAGCAGCGGTTTTTCGATCCGCAGGTAGCCGGGCTGTTCCAGCAGCTGGCGCATGGCCTGGTTGGCCTGCTTCAGGCTGACGGCTTGCAGGCGCTTGGCCGGATCGCTGAAACGCCCGTCCGCATAGTCGCTCAAGGCGCCCCAGTAGTAGTCCGCCAGGGCGCTATTGCCCTGTACCGCCCAGGCCTGGCGAGCAATGGCGGCCTGTTGCAGACGGGCGAAGGTCGCCGGCTCCAGGCCGTCCTTGAGCAGTTGCGCCTTGAGCTCGTCGATCGCTTGCCGGGCCTGGGGGACGTCCGCGCGCTCCAGGTCGGCATTCAGGCTGAGAAAGCCGACGCCGCCGAACACCTCGCGTTCGCTGTTCGGCCCGTAGGACAGCTCATGTTGCAGGCGCAGTTTCTGGTACAGCGCCCAGTCCAGGTAATCCTTGAGCAGATCGAAGGTTTCATCGTGCTGCCGGTCGAGGGTCGGCTCGGGGAACAGCCAGTGCAGCTTGGCGCTGTCGCCGACCCAGCCGTGGATCAGGCTGCGCTCGGCGGCGGCCGTTTGTTGAATGTCCGGCAGGCCCTGGTGCTCGCTGGGCTCCACCGGTTCCAGCGCGCCGTAGCTGCGTTCCAGGTAGGCCGGCAACAGGCGGTCAAGGTCGCCGACGACGATCAGGGTCATGTTGTTCGGCGCGTACCAGTCCTTGCGCAGCTGCTCCAGCTGTTCCAGGGTCAATTGATCGACCTCGGCCCGTTCGGCGCACTTCAGGCCCAGCTCCACCGCCAGCTGGTTACTGGCGGTATGGCCCAGGTCCTGGCGGTCCAGCCAGCGTTGCAGGTGCGAGTAGTGCCCGCCGTCCTCGCGCTCGACCACCCGTTTCGCCGTTTGCAAGGCAGTGTCGTCGAGTTCGGTGCGGGTCAAGAGGGCCAGCAGCAGGTCCAGCACCTTGCGCTGGTTTTTCGCCGGGGCCTCGATGACGAAGGTGGTGTCGGCATTGCTGGTGTAGGCATTCCACTCGCCGCCCAGGGCTTGCATGCGTTCCTCCAGCCCGCCCTCGCCGCTGGCGTCGATGCCGCTGAACAGCAGGTGTTCGAGCACATGCGGCAGTTCCTTGTCGGCGCAGCCGAAGTCGTCCAGCCCTACCCCGACCACCAGGCGAATCGCCACGTGGCCGCGCACGTTGCCCGGCTTGAGCAGCAACTGCAGGCCGTTGGGCAGCATGTAGCCCTCGACCTGGAAGCGATCCAGGGCAAACGAGTGGGCTGATCCGAGCAGCAGACAGGCGAATAACAGGCAACGCATAACGGGCTTCCTTACGACGGGCGTAAGTTCTACAGACTTCGGGTAACTGTGGACGTTCAGGGTGAATGGGTGATGTCAGCCATATCGTCCACGGCGAGCGCGCCGGTTTCGGAGGAACCCAGCACCACATAGGCGCTGCCGCAGAACAGCGAATTCAGGCGCTTCATATCGGCGATCAGTTCCAGATGCAGCGAGCTGGTCTCGATGCTCTGGACGATTTTACGTTGCAGACGGCTGACATGGGCATGGGCCAGGCGACGTTCTTGAGCGCGAAAGCGGCGTTTTTCCCGCAGCAGCTGGCGCGCGCTTTCCGGATCGGCGCTGAGAAACACCGAAAGCCCCAGGCGCAGGTTGGCGATCAGTTGTTCATGCAGGCCGGCCAGTTCTTCCAGGCCGACTTCGGAAAAGGAGCGACGCTGCGCGGTCTTCTGCTGCTGGACCTTACGCAACATGCGTTCGATCAGGTCGCTGGCCAGTTTCAGGTTGATCGCCAGTTCGATGATCTCGGCCCAGCGCCGGCTGTCCTGCTCGCCCAGGTCTTCCCGGGGCATCTGCGCCAGGTAGAGCTTGATCGCGTTATAGAGCACTTCGACATCGTCGTTGAGGTTGCGCATTTCCTGGGTGACCGCGGTCTGCTTGCCGTGCAGCACATCGCGCACGGCTTCGAGCATGGTTTCGACCAGGTCGCCGATGCGCAGGGTTTCCCGCGCCGCGTTGGCCAGGGCCAGGCTGGGAGTGGCCAGGGCGGTCGGATCGAGGTGGCGAGGCTTGGCCCGGCCATTGGTTTCCGGGCGTTCCGGCAGCAACCAGGTGCAGACCTTGGCCATCGGCCCGACCGTCGGCAGCAGCACCAGGCAACGCAGGGTGTTGTAGAGCAAGTGGAAACCGATCACCACTTCTTGCGGGCTGAAGTCCAGGCTGTCCATCCAGTGGGCGAGCGGGTCGAGCACCGGAATGATCAGCACCAGGCCGATCAGCTTGTACAGCAGGCTGCCCAGCGCCACCTGGCGGCCGGCGGCGTTCTGCATGTTGGTGCTGAGGAAAGCCAGCACCCCGCTGCCGATGTTGGCGCCGATCACCAGGCCGATGGCCACCGGCAGGCTGATCACGCCGGCGCCGGCCAGGGTCGCGGTGAGCAGCACGGCCGCCAGGCTGGAGTAGGAAATCATGGCGAACAGCGCGCCCATCAGGGCGTCGAGCAGGATGTCGCCGGTCAGCGAGGCGAACAGGACTTTCACGCCCTGGGCATGGGTGATGGGCGCGGCGGCTTCGACGATCAATTGCAGCGCCAGGATAATCAGCCCCAGGCCGATCCCTACCCGCCCGAGCTGGCCGGCGCGGGTCTGTTTGCGCGACAGGAAGAAGATCACCCCGAGAAAGATCAGCAGCGGCGACAGCCAGGACAGGTCGAAGGTCAGTACTCGGGCCATCAGCGCGGTGCCGACGTCGGCGCCGAGCATGGTCGCCAGGGCGGGTGTCAGGGCCATCAGCCCCTGGCCGACGAACGAGGTGACCAGCATCGCCGTGGCGTTGCTGCTCTGGACCATGGCGGTGACCAGGATCCCGGCGATGAAAGCCAACGGACGCTTGGCCATGTTCTGGCCGATCAGGTGGCGCAGGTTCGAGCCATAGACCCGCAGGATGCCGGTGCGGACGATATGCGTGCCCCAGATCAGCAAGGCCACGGCGGACAGCAAATTGAGCAGGGTGAGCATAACGGCCCCCTGTGGTGAATAGCGCCCCAGAGGGGCAAGTTAACGGTGCCGCGCGTTGTTCTACGTTCTGTACTTAAGCTGTAGTTGGCTAACGGTCTGTGCGCCAGCATCGCATAGCTGACGCGGCGATTGAAACAAAACTGTCATAAAGAAAACGACTTTCTGCAGGCGTGAAAAAGGGGCTCGAAAGCCCCTTTTCCTGCTGCGCTCTCGGGTTATTGACCCGGGATGTCCTTGCGCAGTTTCACCGGGTCCTGCTGCTTTTTCTTTTTCGCGATGGCGGTGCGCATCTTGATGTTGATCGCCTCCACCGCCAGCGAGAAGGCCATGGCGAAGTAGACGTAGCCTTTTGGCACGTGCACTTCGAACGCCTCGGCGATCAGTACGGTACCGACCACCAGCAGGAACGACAGCGCCAGCATCTTCAGCGACGGGTGCTTGTCGATGAACTCGCTGATGGTGCCCGAAGCCAGCATCATCACCAGCACCGCGACGATGATCGCCGCGACCATGACCGGTACATGGGAGACCATGCCGACGGCGGTGATCACCGAGTCCAGGGAGAACACGATGTCGATGATCGCGATCTGGATGATGGTGTAGAGGAAGTTGCCGCCCTTGCCGCCTGGCTCTTCCGCGGTTTCGTCCTCGCCTTCCAGGGAGTGGTACATCTCCTGGGAGCTCTTCCAGAGCAGGAACAGGCCACCGAAGAACAGGATCAGGTCACGCCCGGAAATACCCTGGCCGAAGACCACGAACAGGTCGGCGGTCAGGCGCATGACCCAGGTGATCGACAGCAACAGGAGGATCCGCGTGATCATGGCCAGCGCCAGACCGAAAATCCGGGTCCGTGCCTGCATGTGCTTGGGCATGCGGCTGACCAGGATCGAGATCATGATGATGTTATCGATACCCAGGACGATTTCCAGGGCGGTCAGGGTAAAGAAGGCAACCCAGATTTCCGGGTTGGTCAGCCATTCCATGTGTATTCCTTTGAGCGAGTGTTGTACCGCGCCAGTCAAGATTTCCGAGAACGAAGTCTAGCGGCCGGCGCGGTGAGTCAATTGCTTTTTATAGAGTGCTGAACAGCGGAAAAATCCCCATCAGCAAGGCGGCGAACATTATGCACAGGCAAACCAGCACTGCCCACTTGAGGGTGAAGCGCTGGTGATCGCCGAACTCGATACCGGCCAGGGCTACCAGCAGGTAGGTGGATGGTACCAGCGGGCTCAGCAAGTGCACGGGCTGGCCGACGATCGAGGCACGTGCCATTTCCACCGCGGTGATGCCGTAGTGACTGGCGGCCTCGGCGAGGACTGGCAACACACCGTAATAGAAGGCGTCGTTGGACATGAAGAAGGTGAACGGCATGCTCACCAGCGCGGTGATCACCGCCAGGTACGGGCCCAGTGCATCCGGAATCACCGCCAGCAGGCTCTTGGACATGGCATCGACCATGCCGGTACCGGACAGGATGCCGGTGAAGATGCCGGCGGCGAAGATCAGCCCGACCACCGCCAGCACGCTGCCGGCATGGGCCGCGACGCGATCCTTCTGCTGTTGCAGGCACGGGTAGTTGACGATCATCGCGATACTGAAGGCCACCATGAACAGCACAGGCAGCGGCAACAGGCCGGCGATCAGTGCGCACATCAGGGCGAAGGTCAGGGCGCCGTTGAACCAGATCAGCTTCGGACGACGAGCATCCGGGAACTGCGAAACGCTGATTTCGCTGTGGTCGATCTCGTCGCCCTGCAGGTGCAGTTCGCCCAGGCGCGCCCGTTCGCGCTTGCCGTACATGTAGGCGATTGCCAGGATTGCCACCACGCCGGCCAGCATCGCCGGGATCATCGGCACGAAGATGTCCGACGGGTCGACATGCAGCGCACTGGCGGCACGGGCGGTCGGGCCACCCCAGGGGGTCATGTTCATCACGCCGCCGGCTAGGATGATCAGGCCGGCCATGATTCGCGGGCTCATGCCGATGCGGCTGTACAGCGGCAGCATGGCCGCCACGCAGATCATGTAGGTGGTGGCGCCGTCGCCGTCCAGGGACACCACCAGCGCGAGCACGGCGGTACCGACCGAGACTTTGAGCGGGTCACCCTTGACCAGTTTGAGGATCTTGCGCACGGCCGGGTCGAACAGGCCGGAGTCGATCATCAGGGCGAAATACAGGATGGCGAACATCAGCATCACGCCGGTCGGCGCCAGCTTGGTGATGCCTTCGAGCATCATCGGGCCGATCTTCGGGGCGAAGCCGCCGAACAGCGCGAACAGGATAGGAACGATGATCAGGGCGATCAGCGCGGACAGGCGCTTGGTCATGATCAGGAACATGAAGGTGATGACCATGGCGAAGCCAAGGAAAGTCAGCATGGGAATACTCCAGGCGTAGCGCGGCTAGGGAATGGCGAACCGGATGGGGTCAGCGCAGAACGGGAAGCGCGGGACGGGCTGGAGGAAGCGGGACGAAAAGGCGGGTACGAACGGACATCAGAATCACCATTGTTGTTGTTAATTGGGCCTGGAGGCGCAAAAACGCCCATTGGCCAACCGGTCTGTTGCCGGCAGTGGAGGCGATCCTAATCGCGGAAGCTTTCAGCTACCTTTCGTTGTAGAAAGCAATGAGTGGATGCGTCGCGAGCCGACGTGCGGTCAAAAAACAACCAGATCGGCCCGTTGGCCGAGTTTTCCGGAACAGTCGCAGGGAGGTCCTCGTATGAGCCTGTTGCACACCGGCGGTTGCCACTGCGGCCAGCTGCGTTATCAGTTCAGCGGGCCATTGTGCGATATCGCCCATTGCCATTGTTCGATCTGCCGGCGGGTCAGCGGCGGCCTGGTGACTACCTGGATCACCCTGCCCCGCCAGGCTTTCCAGTGGCTGGCCGGGACGCCGGCCCGCTACGACTCTTCGCCCGGTTGTGCGCGGTATTTCTGCCCGAACTGCGGAGCGCATCTGGCGCTGGTCACCCAATTGAGCCCGGACAGCATCGATGTGACCATCGCCACCCTGGACCATCCGGAGCTGGCGCCGGCCGAGCGGCATATCTGGACCGACAGCCGTTTGCCCTGGCTGCACCTGGATGAGCAGTTGCCGGGAGAGGCCGAGGAGACGTTGTAAGGTTGTGGGATCGCTTCGCGGGCAAGCCTCCTTCCTGCGCATTCTCGTAGGAGCGAGGCTTGCCTGCGAAGCTTTTGACGTCAGGGCAGTTCCAGCCCGCCCGCGGCTTTGTGCAGGGCCCGCAGATGTTCGCCGACCTGTTTCAGGTTGGCCTCGTTGGCGGCGATTTCGGCAGCGCGGCTCGGCTCCAGCAACGCGCGCACTTCCTTGTCCAGATCGCCGGTCAGGGCTTGCAGCTGTTTCTGGCGCAGGCTGCTTTCCGCTTCCAGGCGTTGCCATTCGCTCGGCTGCGGCAAGCCATAACCGCTGCTACCGAGCAATTCGGCCGGGCGACTGAGGAAGCCACTGTTGGCGAGGATTTCCTGCAGAGTCTTGTTGGCCTTGTCCATGCCGCCGTTCTGCAGCTCGCGAGCCCCCAGATAACGCTGCTTGACCTCATCCTGGGCCAGCAGCAGCTGGCGCCGGAAGCTCGCCTGTTCGAGCAGCAGCAAGGCGGCGCTGGTGCGCAGGTCCGCCTGGTCGAACCACTGGCGACGCTGCGCGGCACTCAGGGACAGCCAGTCTTCGACGCTGTTCTGTTTGATCGGCAGGTGCTTTTTCAACACCTCGAACATCGCCTGGTAGCGGTCGCGGAAGGAGTCGAAGCGATACCCCAGGCGCAAGGCTTCGCGAGGATCGTCCAATACGCTGGTGTCGGCCAGGCCGCGGCCCTTGAGCACTTCCAGCAGGCCGTTGGGCATGATGCTGTCGAGCCCGGTGAGCTGGGCATTGTTGCTGCCGCTGCGCAGCAGCTTCAGGCTTTCCACGGCGCAGTTGTTGGACAGGAAGTAATAGTTGCCGTCGTAGCTCCAGTGCATCTCGGCGGCACGCTCGACCACTTCTTCGATCTCGTTGCGCGACAGGTTCAGCGGCACCGAAGCCAGGCTGCGCAGCTCGGTCTTGGTGTATTCATCGATGACCTGGGCCAATGGCAGGATAAACAGGCGGGACGGGTATTTGCCGACCAGGCCGTCCCAGCTCGACAGCTGCACGTCACCGACAAAGGCGCGGTAGGACAGCACCAGGTGCTGCTCGAGATCCAGCCGGCAATCCGGCCCGCGCGGCCGGCCAGGCGCGCAGATCACCAGGCGCAACATACTGTGCCCCCAGCGGCTGACCCAGTTCTGGTTGGCCTCGGCCAGCAGGTAATCCACGGCATAGACCCGCTCCGGGTCGACCTTGCCCAGCGGTTGCTTGGCGAAGTCGTTGCCGGCATTGAGGAAGGCGAAGGACTGGGCGCAGGTGTCCTTGGCCTTCGGTGCCCAGCCGAAGTGTTCCTGGTAATAACGGTACAGCGCCGGTCGGCGGCAGGCGTAGCTCGGGTCCAGGAGGAAGTACTCCATGTTCACCGCGACGAACTCTTTGGGGTTGGTCGTTTCGTAGATATCCGGGCTGCGGGCGACCTGGCGGTTGTACTGCTCGCGTTCGCCGCGGCGGCCAACGTATTGCGGCCAGCCGGCGAGGTCGAGCAGGCGCGGGTCGTCGCTGAGGGTGAAGCGGCGCGCGGTCTGGCCACGGCACTGGTCTGGCAGCCCGATCAGGCCCGAGGCACTGTTCTGGCGGCTGCAGCGCTGGATCAGCGTGCGTTCGGCACCCGACCACAGGCGCGAACGGTCATAAATATGGGTGAGTTCGTGCAGCACGGTGGCGAGCATTTCCCGGCGCACGGTGCCATGGGGGCGATGGGTTTTCTGGGTGGCCGCGCTGCCGTCGGTGAGGCTGGCCAGCAGTTTGCGATTCAGGTCGAGTTCGTCGACCAGCGATGCCTGGCCGTAGGCGTTGTGAGGCATGTCGTCGGTCCAGCCGACATCGATGCGACGGTCCAGTTGTTCGATGAAGCGCGGCGGCAGCGCTTGCATCGCTTCATCCAGCAGCGCCTGGCTGGCGTGCTGCTGCTCCGGGCTCAAGCCTTCGGTCTTGAGCCGCAGTTGCAGGCCGGCCTGAGCGCTGTTGCCCAGGAGTAACAGCGCTGCGCCCAGCAGCCAGGCGGCGAGCGGCCTCACAGTGCGAGGATGGCTTCGGCGAGCACCTGATCACTGGCGCCGCGGGCTTGCGGCACACGGTTACGCAAGGTATCGAAGGCGGCTTCCAGTTGGGCGCCACGAATATCGCCGTCGCTGGCGACGAAGCTGGCGGCGTCGTCATGGGCGGCACGTACGATTTTCGAGTCGCGGATGGAGGTGGTGGTGTCCGAGGTGAAATCGATGGTACGACCAAAGGCTCGAACGATGATGTTACTGGTGGCTACCAGGGTTTGCGCCTGGGCCACATCAGCCAACAGCAACAGGCCAAGGGTGGCAGCAATCAGCGGGCTACGCATGGAACGACTCCGGGATGACAGGGATAGTTATTGGACGAGAATTGCCTGCGCCAGTTCAAGGTCGCCGACATGAAGTTGTGGCTGGGTTTTACGCAGGTATTTCAGGGCTGATTCCAGCCGGGCTCCGCGCAGGTGGCCGTCAGTGGCAATGAACGCCGCGGCATCATCCTGGGCCGCCAGTACGCGTTTGTTGTCGAAAGGCGCGGAGGTCACTTTGCTGGTGGCGTAGCCCGTGATGACCAGGCCTTGCGTGCTCAGGTCGAAAGCAGCGGCCGAGCCAGTCCAACACAGGACAATCAACGAAGGGACGGTAAGCAAGGTGGAAAAACGCATGAGTCTCGACAGCTGGAAAACCAGCGGCAAGGCTAGCGCAATGCCCGGGCGAGAGCCAGCGCCCAGGGTTTCGGGTGCGTTGGCGCACCCGTCACCGGACCGGGGGTCAGATCGTCAGGATGGCCTGAGCGAGTTGGGCGTCAGTAGCGCTCAGTTGTGGCAACTGCTGGCGGATGTGGTCAAACGCGCTTTCCAGCTTCACACCGCGAATGGCGCCTTCGGTAGCGACAAAACTGGCGGCATCGTCACGAGCGGCGCGCACGATTTTGTTGTCACGGAACGAGGATGTGACGTCGGAAGTCGCATCGGAAGTGGCCTTGAGTGCGCCGACTACCGCATCGGTGGTAACGATAAAGCTGGAGGCGTGGGCGTTGGAGGCCAAGGCCAGCAAGGCAGCAGCGCTGAGCAGGCGAAGACGGGACATAGGTAAAACTCCTTGATAACAGATAGGGTGGTGCTGAGTGGGCACCGGGTAGTCACTGTGGGGCAGATGAATCAGACGCCCCTTCAGGAAAATCGCTACACGCTATCGGATATTAGGCCCACCCCATCTGTTCGAATAGCCCTCTTCTGCTGTCCTGGTGCGAACTAGCGCCAGAAGGGCTTATCCAGTTCGGCCATGCGATCACTGTGGCTGATACCTACATCGGATAATTGCTGATCGTTGAGCCCTGCCAGCACACGACGTGTTCGGGCGTTCTGCTGCATCTGGCACAAGGCGCGGTACAAGCGTTTCCACACGCTTATCTGAGGATGGGAAAAGCTGAGAGGTGCGATACGTCCTGGTATGTGGTTCATGGTGCGGTCCTTTCGGCAGGCCGAAGTCAGGGACTTGGGACACCATGTTGCTATTCATGCAGGCATGCATACAGATACACCGGTATAAAATTGTACTGGTTCAGTTCTATTTATATTTAAACTGTATCTGTCGAGCCATACCCTTTCTGTACCGGCGGCTTCCGGCAGTGCCAGGCCTCAAACGACAAAACCCGTCGCGGTTGCCCGCGACGGGTTTCGTTTTTTCAATTCGGGGTGCTGGCGGTGGACCCGGTGGGTCAGAGCCAGCGACGCTAACTTAGCGCCAGAACGGCTTGCTCAGCTCTTCGTAGCGTTGAGCTTCGCTGATACCTGCGTCAGCCAGCAGACGCGAATCCAGGCGAGCCAGTTGGTGGCGGCTGGAGATGCGGCGCTGCCACAGCATCAGGTTGGCGAGAACGCGCAGAGGCAGGGAAGCCTGGGTTTTTGCAGCTTTGTCTTCGAAGAACAGTTCGGAACTGAGTGTACGTTCCATGGTGTGCATCCTTCCGCTTGTGGCGGGATTAGGTAGTGGTTTAACTGGTGCCCATGATCCTCCTCTCGCGCCAGTCTCTGTAGATACAGTTCGTCTGTATTGTGAGGGACCAGTTAACTGTTTATAGGTGCTGTACTGTTCGGAAATGATGCAACTGTACTTGTCGGCACCATTTAGGTGCGCTTACGGATGTTTTCTTGAAAAAAGTAGGGTTTTGAGGGGGTAAAAGACCGGTACAGCAGTACAGTTTTTGACAAATGTTTAAGGGTTGTCGATGAGCTGACGCAACTGTGCTTGCGTCAGCCATCGACTGTACCCATCACACAGCGAGCATGCGCCCGGTTTCTTCCAGGTTCATGTGCCAGCGCAGGGCATCGCGCAGGATGTGCGGCGTGTGACCGCCCAGGGCGCAGGCGGCGGTGAAGTAGTCATTCAGGGGCTGGCGATAGTCCGGGTGTACACAGTTGTCGATGATTACCCGTGCCCGCTCCCGTGGCGCCAGACCACGCAGGTCGGCCAGGCCGATCTCGGTCACCAGGATGTCGACGTCGTGCTCGGTGTGGTCGACGTGACTGACCATCGGCACCACGCTGGAAATCGCCCCGCCTTTGGCAATGGACTTGGTGACGAAGATCGCCAGGTGCGCGTTGCGCGCGAAGTCACCCGAACCACCGATGCCGTTCATCATCCGCGTGCCGCAGACGTGGGTGGAGTTGACGTTGCCGTAGATGTCGAACTCCAGGGCGGTGTTGATGCCGATGATGCCCAGGCGACGCACCACTTCCGGGTGGTTGGAGATCTCCTGCGGGCGTAGTACCAGCTTGTCCTTGTAACGCTCCAGGTTGCCGAACACATCGGCGTTGCGGCGGCTCGACAGGGTGATCGAGCTGCCTGAGGCGAAGCTCAGCTTGCCGGCGTCGATCAGGTCGAAAGTCGAGTCCTGCAGCACTTCGGAGTACATGGTCAGGTCTTCGAACGGCGATTCGATCAGGCCGCACATCACCGCGTTGGCGATATTGCCGATGCCTGCCTGCAGCGGGCCGAGCTTGTTGCTCATGCGGCCAGCGTCCACTTCCTGCTTGAAGAAGTTGATCAGGTGATTGGCGATCCCCTGGGTTTCGCTGTCAGGGGTCGAGACGGTGGATGGCGAGTCCGCCTGGTTGGTGATGACGATCGCGACGATCTTCTCCGCCGGGATCGGGATGGCGGTGCTGCCGATACGGTCGTCGACCTTCACCAGCGGGATGGGCGTGCGGGTCGGCCGGTAGGTCGGGATATAGATGTCGTGCAGACCTTCCAGGTTCGGGTTGTGCGCCAGGTTGATCTCGACGATCACGTGCTTGGCGAAGATTGCGAAACTGGCGGAGTTGCCCACCGAGGTGGTCGGCACGATATGGCCCTGCTCGGTGATCGCCACGGCTTCGATGACGGCGATGTCCGGCAGCTTGAGCTGCTGGTTGCGCAACTGTTCCACGGTTTCCGACAGGTGCTGGTCGATGAACATCACCTCGCCGGCATTGATCGCCTTGCGCAGGGTACTGTCGACCTGGAACGGCATGCGTCGGGCCAGGACACCGGCCTCGGTGAGTTGCTTGTCGAGGTCATTGCCCAGGCTGGCGCCGGTCATCAGGCTGATTTTCAGTGGGGTTACCTTGGCGCGCTCGGCCAACGCATGGGGCACGGCCTTGGCTTCGCCGGCGCGGGTGAAACCGCTCATGCCGACGGTCATGCCGTCCTGAATCAGAGCGGCAGCGTCGGCGGCGCTCATCACCTTATCCAACAACGAAGGCAAGCGGATACGATCACGGTACATGGATTGTTATCTCGGGCAGCGGAAGCAAGATGCGCAGTCTAGTGATTTCAAAAAAATTCGTCCCGCTACCAAGGTCGAATGAAAGGCCGCGATTTAGAGCCTTTTGTCGGGTTTGTGCGGGAAATAAAAAACCCCAGCCTACTAAAGGCTGAGGTCTTGGGTGTTGCGCTGGAGCAGGTTTACTCGACGGCTTTGACCATGTCTTCGATGACTTTCTTGGCGTCGCCGAACACCATCATGGTCTTGTCCAGGTAGAACAGTTCGTTGTCCAGGCCGGCATAGCCGCTGGCCATCGAACGCTTGTTGACGATGATGGTCTTGGCCTTGAACGCCTCGAGAATCGGCATGCCGGCGATCGGCGATTTCGGATCGTTCTTCGCCGCCGGGTTGACCACGTCGTTGGCGCCGAGCACCAGCACCACGTCGGCCTGGCCGAACTCGGAGTTGATGTCTTCCATCTCGAACACCTGGTCGTACGGTACTTCGGCCTCGGCCAGCAGCACGTTCATGTGGCCGGGCATGCGCCCTGCTACCGGGTGGATCGCGTACTTCACGGTCACGCCACGGTGTACCAGTTTCTCGGTCAGCTCCTTCAGTGCGTGCTGTGCCCGCGCGACTGCCAGGCCGTAACCCGGAACGATGATCACGGTGTCGGCGTTGGTCAGCAGGAAGGTCGCGTCGTCGGCCGAGCCGGACTTCACCGGGCGGGCTTCTTGCGCGCCCGCCGGGCCGCCAGCGTCTGCAGTGTTGCCGAAGCCGCCAAGCAGTACGTTGAAGAACGAACGGTTCATCGCCTTGCACATGATGTACGACAGGATCGCACCGGACGAACCCACCAGGGAGCCGGCGATGATCAGCATCGAGTTGTTCAGCGAGAAGCCGATCCCCGCCGCCGCCCAGCCCGAGTAACTGTTGAGCATCGACACCACCACCGGCATGTCGGCACCGCCGATCGGGATGATGATCAGCACGCCCAGCACGAAGGCCAGGACCAGCATCAGGGCGAAGGCGCCGAGGTTGCCGGTGAGCATGAAGGTCACGCCCAGGCCCAGGGTCGCCAGGCCGAGAACCAGGTTCAGCTTGTGTTGGCCGCCGAACTGTACCGGTGCGCCCTGGAACAGGCGGAACTTGTACTTGCCCGACAGCTTGCCGAAGGCGATCACCGAACCGGAGAAGGTGATGGCACCGATGGCCGCGCCGAGGAACAGCTCCAGGCGGTTACCGGCCGGAATCGCATCACCCAGTTGCTTGACGATGCCCAGGGACTGCGGCTCGACCACGGCGGCGATGGCAATGAACACCGCAGCCAGACCGATCATGCTGTGCATGAAGGCCACCAGCTCCGGCATCTTGGTCATTTCCACGCGCTTGGCCATGATCGAGCCGGCGGTGCCACCGATCAGCAGGCCGACAATCACGTAGCCGATGCCAACGGTCGCCAGCTCCGCGCCGAGCTTGAATACCAGGCCGACGGTGGTGACGATCGCCAGGGCCATGCCGAGCATGCCGAACAGGTTGCCGCGGCGCGAGGAGGTCGGGTGCGACAGGCCTTTGAGGGCCTGGATAAAGCAGATCGACGCGATCAGGTAGAGCGTCGTTACCAGATTCATGCTCATTACTTGGGCGCCTCTTCTTTTACGGCTTTCGGGGCTTTTTTCTTGAACATCTCAAGCATGCGGCGGGTTACCAGGAAGCCGCCGAACACGTTGACCGCGGCCAGGGCCACGGCCAGCGTGCCCATGGTCTTGCCCAGCGGCGTCACAGTCAGGGCGGCGGCCAGCATGGCGCCGACGATCACGATCGCCGAAATGGCATTGGTCACCGCCATCAGCGGCGTGTGCAGTGCGGGTGTAACGTTCCAGACCACGTGATAACCGACATAAATCGCCAGCACGAAGATGATCAGGTTGTAGATACCGGGGGAGATAAGCTCTTCCATCGTCTGAATCTCTGCTTAGGCGTTTTTACGGATGACTTGGCCGTCGCGGCACATCAGGCACGCGGCGACGATGTCGTCTTCTAGGTTGACCTCGAACTGACCTTCTTTGGTGAAGACGAGCTTCAGGAAGTCCAGCAGGTTGCGGGCGTACAGCGCCGAGGCGTCGGCAGCGACAGCGCCGGCCAGGTTGGTCGGGCCGACGATGGTCACGCCATTCTCGACCACCACCTGATCCGCCACGGTCAGCGGGCAGTTGCCGCCCTGGGCCGCGGCGAGGTCGACAACCACCGATCCCGGCTTCATCTGGGCCACGGTTTCGGCGCTCAGCAGTACTGGCGCCTTGCGGCCTGGAATCAGGGCGGTGGTGATCACGATGTCGGCCTGCTTGGCGCGTTCGTGCACGGCCTGGGCCTGGCGCTGCATCCAGCTGGCAGGCATCGGGCGTGCGTAGCCACCGACACCGACGGCGCATTCACGCTCCTCATCGGTCTCGTAAGGCACGTCGACGAACTTGGCCCCCAGGGATTCGATCTGTTCCTTGACCGCCGGACGTACGTCCGAGGCCTCGATCACGGCGCCCAGGCGCTTGGCGGTGGCGATGGCCTGCAGGCCGGCAACGCCGGCACCGAGAATCAGTACGCGAGCGGCTTTCACGGTGCCCGCGGCGGTCATCAGCATCGGCATGAAGCGCGGGTAATAGTGGGCAGCCAGCAGCACCGCCTTGTAACCGGCGATGTTGGCTTGCGAGGACAGCACATCCAGGCTCTGAGCCCGCGAGGTACGCGGCGCTGCTTCCAGGGCGAAGGCGGTGATGCCGCGCTCGGCCATCTTGGCAATGGTTTCATTGCTGAACGGATTGAGCATGCCCACCAGGACGGTGCCGCTCTTGATCAGGGCCAGTTCGCTGTCGCTGGGAGCCACGACCTTGAGAATCAGCTCCGCGCCGAATGCATCGTTGGCGCTGCCAATGGTTGCACCTGCCGCTTCATAGGCACTGTCGACAACACTGGCGTTGATGCCGGCGCCGCTCTGCACAGTGACTTTATGACCCTGGCCGATCAGTTTCTTGATGGTTTCCGGGGTTGCAGCAACCCGTGTTTCACCCGTTTGGGTCTCGAGAGGAACACCAATGTGCACGTCAAATCTCCTGCGTGATCTTATTGCTTTCGATCTTTTTTAGAAGGCCAGCGCACTACGGATGGTGCAGCTGGGGCGGCCGATCAGCACGATCCCGCCAGAATCAAGGCGGGGCGCGGCATTTTGCAGGCGAACATTACGCCCTTCAAGGGATTATGAGGGGTGACGGAAAATTAACTACAAGTCACCCCGTGACCGAATGTCGCAAGGGTCGGGCTCAATCCCTTGTAAGCCGTGCCTTGTAAGGATTTCGACGGAAAATAAAACATTTTTCACATTGTTCATGTGAATGGGCGTTTATGGCCCTAAAAAAGCCCTATAAGCCGCGTGGTTAGGCACTTATAGGACGGTTGTTCCGCTTATCGATACAGTCTGCCTAAATGCGACATTTAGTTATATCTGTAGTGTTTTGTTTTTTCTGACTACGAGGTCAGCTTGTCGCCCTGCCCTGCTATTTCTCAAGGCTGTAGCCTTGTGCCTGTTCCACCAGCCAATCACGAAAAGCCCGTAAAGACGCTGATTCCACCTTGCGCTCGGGAATCATCAGGTAATACGCCTTGATGCTCGCCAGTGCTTCGGGGTTGGCGATCACCAGGTGCTTTTCCCTCAACTCCCGTTGAATAAGGAATGGCGGGATCAGGGCGATACCCATGTCGTGCATGGCGGCTTGCGCCAGCATGGAGAATAGTTCGTAACGCGGGCCTGTCATGTCTCGTGGGATATTCAGGTGCTGTGAGTTGAACCATTGCCGCCAGGCATAGGGGCGCGTGGTCTGCTGCAGCAGCGGCAACTCGGCGATTTCTTCGGCGCTTAGCCGGGTGCGGTTGCCCAGGGTTTCGGGGCTGCATACCGGCATCGGGTTTTCTCCCATCAGGCGATGGGATTGGGTACCCGACCAGTCGGCATCGCCAAAGTAAATCGCGGCGTCGAAGTCGGTATCGGCGAACAGGAAAGGCCGGGTGCGGTTGGTCAGGTTGACCGTGACTTCCGGGTGTCGCTGCTGAAAGTCCTTGAGTCGGGGCAACAGCCATTGGGTGCCAAAGGTCGGGACCACTGCCAGCTCGATGACATTGGCGCCCTGCTGGCCCATGACGGACAGCGTGTCGCGTTCCACTGCGTCCAGTTGAGTCGCCACGCGGCGGCTGTAGGAGAGCCCTGCCTCGGTCAGCTTGACGCCGCGTCGGGACCGGCGGAACAGTTCGACCCCGAGAAACTCTTCCAGGCTGGCGATCTGTCGGCAAATTGCACCTTGGGTCAGCGAAAGCTCCTGCGCCGCCTTGGTAAAGCTCTCGTGACGGGCGGCGGCTTCGAAGCTGACGAGGGCGGCAGTGCTGGGGATCTTTCTGCGCATGTACGGCAATCTCACTAATGGAATCGCTAAAAGCCACTTTCGGCTGTTACGGAGTGAGAAATTAGCACAACAGTATGCGAAATCCTCGTTTGCCGCGCCCGCAAAGCCGGCCTAGGATCAGTCCACGAACGTTGACCTACTTCACGAGGACTCACTCATGGGCGGTAAAGCAAGCTTCAACTGGATCGATCCCCTTCTGCTGGATCAACAGCTCACTGAAGAGGAGCGCATGGTGCGCGACAGTGCCGAGCAATTCGCTCAAGGCAAGCTGGCGCCGCGTGTGCTCGAAGCTTTCCGTCATGAAAAGACCGACCCGGCGATCTTCCGCGAAATGGGCGAAGTCGGCCTGCTGGGTGCCACCATTCCCGAACAGTACGGTGGCAGTGGTCTGAATTATGTCTGCTACGGCCTGATTGCCCGCGAAGTGGAGCGTGTTGACTCTGGCTACCGCTCGATGATGAGCGTGCAGTCCTCCCTGGTGATGGTGCCGATCAATGAATTTGGTACCGAAGCCCAGAAGCAGAAGTATTTGCCGAAGCTGGCCTCTGGCGAGTGGATCGGCTGCTTTGGTCTGACCGAGCCTAACCATGGCTCCGACCCGGGCGCGATGATTTCCCGTGCCCGTAAGGTCGATGGCGGTTACAGCCTGACTGGTAGCAAGATGTGGATCACCAACAGCCCGATTGCTGACGTGTTCGTGGTCTGGGCTAAGGACGATGCTGGGGATATCCGCGGCTTCGTACTGGAGAAAGGTTGGAAAGGTCTGAGTGCTCCAGCGATTCACGGTAAGGTCGGGCTGCGCGCTTCCATCACCGGCGAAATCGTCATGGACAACGTCTTTGTGCCGGAAGAGAACATCTTCCCGGATGTACGGGGTCTGAAAGGTCCGTTCACCTGCCTGAACTCTGCCCGCTACGGTATTTCCTGGGGCGCCCTGGGTGCGGCCGAGTTCTGCTGGCACACCGCTCGCCAATACACGTTGGACCGTCAGCAATTCGGCCGCCCGCTGGCGGCTACCCAACTGATCCAGAAAAAACTGGCGGACATGCAGACCGAGATCACCCTCGCCCTTCAAGGTTGCCTGCGTTTGGGCCGGATGAAGGATGAAGGTACGGCGGCGGTGGAAATCACCTCGATCATGAAGCGCAACTCTTGCGGCAAGTCGCTGGACATCGCTCGCATGGCCCGTGACATGCTGGGCGGTAACGGCATCTCCGACGAGTTCGGCATCGCCCGTCACCTGGTCAACTTGGAAGTGGTGAACACCTACGAGGGGACCCATGATGTCCATGCGCTGATCCTGGGGCGCGCGCAGACCGGCATCCAGGCGTTCTACTGATAGGAGAACGACCATGGGCGCGTTATCTCATTTGCGGGTGCTGGACTTGTCGCGAGTGCTGGCCGGGCCTTGGGCCGGTCAGATCCTGGCGGACCTGGGGGCCGAAGTGATCAAGGTCGAGCGTCCGGGTAACGGTGACGATACGCGCGCCTGGGGGCCGCCTTTCCTCAAGGACGCCTATGGCGAGAACACTACGGAGGCTGCCTATTACCTGTCGGCCAACCGAAACAAGCAATCGGTGACTATCGACTTCACTCGGCCGGAAGGTCAGCGCCTGGTGCGCGAGTTGGCGGCCAAGTCCGACATTCTGATCGAGAACTTCAAGGTTGGCGGTCTGGCGGCCTATGGGTTGGACTATCAGTCGCTGAAGGCGCTCAACCCTAACCTGATCTATTGCTCCATTACCGGCTTTGGCCAGACGGGGCCTTATGCCAAGCGTGCCGGCTACGACTTCATGATCCAGGGGCTGGGCGGGCTGATGAGCCTGACCGGGCGTCCCGAGGGGGATGAGGGCGCCGGGCCGGTGAAGGTCGGCGTGGCATTGACGGATATCCTGACGGGGTTGTACTCGACTGTGGCGATTCTTGCCGCATTGGCGCACCGGCAGCATGACGGCGGTGGGCAGCACATTGATATGGCGTTGCTGGATGTACAGGTTGCGTGCCTGGCCAACCAGGCGATGAACTACCTGACCACCGGAGTCGCTCCCAAGCGCCTGGGTAATGCTCACCCGAATATCGTGCCTTATCAGGACTTTCCCACGGCGGATGGCGATTTCATCCTTACCGTGGGGAATGACGGGCAGTTCCGCAAGTTTGCCGAGGTGGCGGGCCAACCGCAGTGGGCGGACGATCCGCGCTTTGCGACTAATAAGCTGCGGGTTGCCAATCGGGCGGTGCTGATTCCATTGATCCGTCAGGCCACGGTGTTCAAGACCACCGCTGAGTGGGTCGCCCAGTTGGAGCAGGCGGGGGTGCCTTGCGGCCCTATCAACGACCTGGCGCAGATGTTCGAGGACCCGCAGGTCAAAGCGCGCGGGTTGGCGATCGAGCTGCCTCATGCGTTGGCGGGGTTGGTGCCTCAGGTAGCGAGTCCGATCCGTCTCTCCGAGACGCCGGTCGAGTACCGTTATGCGCCTCCTCTATTAGGAGAGCATACCGCCCAGGTTCTGCAGCGAGTGCTGGGGCTTGAGCTTGAGTCCGTGGATGCCTTGCGAGCCTCGGGCGTGGTGTGAATGCGCTCTTCTATATAGAGAACATCTGATCCCTTCTATATAAGAGGCCTGAAAACACCCCTTTTGGGGTGTTTTCAGGTTTATTCATAGTAAAAGCAAATTAGGGGTTGACGGCAGATTCTGGAAGTCTATAATTCGCCCCACTTCCGGCGCAGTCGAAACGGAAAACTCCTTGAGATTCAACGAGTTACGAGGTTTTCGACAGCGGTTACGCTTCAGTTCATCGAAGTCCGAAGGAGTTGATTCGGCAGTAAGTTTTCGCCGAGTTAACGGTTCGATCTTCTCGGTCGAAAGCGGAGAAAAAGAGGTGTTGACAGCAGCGTGTAACGCTGTAGAATTCGCCTCCCGCTGACGAGAGATCGGAAGCGCAAGTGGTTGAAGTTGCAAAGGAAAC
>Ga0209699_100061_pt1 | contig 136492 bp, 123 predicted proteins | sample SynthPrep_1_END__FD_187204 | JGI IMG/M metagenome (GOLD analysis project Ga0209699, IMG submission 187204) | Synthetic microbial communities from Ohio, USA - SynthPrep_1_END_DS7_MetaG (SPAdes) (version 2) | ecosystem: Engineered > Bioreactor > Aerobic > Activated sludge | place: USA: Ohio...
GCCCAAACCGGCGGCTGTCCCATCGACCACGCAGCGCTGGCACGCGCCCAAGGCTGTCCGGTCAGTCCGCGGGCCGCCGAGTTCGATCCTTTCGGCGATGGCTACCAGCAGGACCCGCCCGAGTACGTGCGCTGGGCGCGCGAGCAGGAACCGGTGTTCTACAGCCCCAAGCTGGGCTATTGGGTGGTGACCCGCTACGACGATATCAAGGCCGTGTTCCGCGACAACCACACCTACAGCCCCTCGATCGCGCTGGAGAAGATCACGCCGACCGGCCCCGAGGCCAACGCCGTGCTGGCGACCTACGGCTATGCGATGAACCGCACCCTGGTCAACGAGGACGAGCCGGCTCACATGCCGCGCCGCCGGGTGCTGATGGATCCGTTCACACCGGACGAACTCAAGCACCACGAGCCCATGGTGCGGCGCCTGACGCGCGAGTACGTGGACCGATTCATCAATGACGGCCGCGCCGATCTGGTCGACCAGATGCTGTGGGAAGTGCCGCTCACGGTCGCCCTGCACTTCCTCGGCGTGCCCGAGGAAGACATGGACCTGCTGCGCCAATACTCCATCGCGCACACCGTCAACACCTGGGGCCGGCCCAAGCCCGAAGAACAGGTCGCCGTGGCGCACGCGGTGGGCAATTTCTGGCAGCTGGCCGGCAAGATCCTGGACAAGATGCGCCAGGATCCCGACGCGCCAGGCTGGATGCAATACGGCATCCGCAAGCAGAAGGACCACCCCGAGGTCGTCACCGACTCCTACCTGCATTCGATGATGATGGCCGGCATCGTGGCGGCGCATGAGACCACCGCCAACGCCTCGGCCAACGCCATCAAGCTGCTGCTGCAGCACCCCGACGCCTGGCGCGAACTGTGCGAGGATCCCGGCCTGCTGCCCAACGCGGTAGAGGAATGCCTGCGCCACAACGGCTCGGTCGCGGCCTGGCGCCGCCTGGCCACGCGCGACACCGAGATCGCCGGCGTGGCCATTCCCGCGGGCGCCAAGCTGCTGATCGTGTCCTCGTCGGCCAACCACGACGAGCGCCATTTCGCCGACGCCGATTTCTTCGACATCCGCCGCGACAACGCCAGCGACCAGCTGACCTTCGGCTATGGCGCGCACCAGTGCATGGGCAAGAACCTGGCGCGCATGGAGATGCAGATCTTCCTGGAAGAACTGACGCGCCGCCTGCCGCACATGCGCCTGGCCGAACAGCAGTTCACCTACGTGCCGAACACCTCGTTCCGCGGCCCCGAGCATCTGTGGGTGGAATGGAATCCGGCCGACAACCCCGAGCGCCGCGACGCCGCCCTGCTGGATCAGGTGCAGCCGGTGCGCATCGGCGAGCCCTCCACCCACGCCATCAGCCGCAAGCTGGTGGTGACCCAGGTCACGGCCGCGGCCGACGGCATCGCGCGCATCCGGCTCGAATCGCCCGACGGCAAGCCGCTGCCGCGCTGGACGCCGGGTTCGCACATCGATCTCGAATGCGGCGACACCGGCCTGTCGCGCCAATACTCGCTCTGCGGCGATCCGGCGGCCGCGCATGCGCTGGAGATCGCCGTGCTCAAGGAAACGGCGGGCCGCGGCGGTTCCGCCTGGATCCACCAGCACCTGCGCGCGGGCAGCATCGTGCGCGCACGCGGTCCGCGCAACCATTTCCGCATGGACGAAAGCGCCAGGCGCCTGATCCTCATCGCCGGCGGCATCGGCATCACGCCCATCAGCGCGATGGCGCGCCGCGCGCGCGAGCTGGGCATGGATTACGAACTGCACTACAGCGGCCGTTCGCGCGCTTGCATGGCCATGCTGGACGAGCTGCAGCCACTGCACAGGGCGCGCCTGCACCTGCACGTCAGCGACGAAGGCCGCCGCAACGATTTCGGCGCCCTGCTGTCCAGCCCCGAGGCCGGCGCCCAGATCTACGCCTGCGGCCCCGAGCGCATGCTGGACGCCCTGCAGGCCGCCTGCGCCGCCTGGCCCGAGGACAGCCTGCGCGTGGAGCACTTCCATTCCACGCTCGCCACGCTGGACCCTTCCAAGGAACACGCCTTCGAGGCCGAGTTGAAGGACTCGGGCATCGTCGTGCAGGTGCCCGCCGGCCAGACCCTGCTGACTGCCTTGCGCGGCGCCAACATCGACGTGCAGAGCGATTGCGAGGAAGGGCTTTGCGGCTCCTGCGAGGTCCGCGTGCTGGGCGGCGCGGTCGACCATCGCGACGTGGTGCTGACCCGCGCCGAACGCGAGGCCGGCACCCGCATGATGGCCTGCTGCTCGCGCGCCCAAGGCGGGCGCATCGTGCTCGAGCTGTAGCGGCCGGCGCGCAAAAGCGCCGCGTGCCTGCGCGCTGGGCGGCGTTTACCCGCCTGAAGTGCGCCTGAAAGCGGTAGAATTCACCCTCTGCTCATCACCGCCTCGTCCCGCTGCAACGCGGGACGTCGTTTTTTGACGCGGCCAGTCCCGGGCCTGAAGGCGGGCCCCTTGCGGGCCGGCCCGCGCCGCAGCCAGCCGCAGGGTAATTTCTCAGCGCTCCTAGATGTCGATCAAAGACCAATTATTCCTCGCCAGCCAGTATCTCGCCCCTCACCATCTGGTGTCGCGGCTCTTCGGGTACGCATCCGACTGCCGCGAACCCGCGGTCAAGAACTGGATGATCTCGCGCTTCGTCCGCCGCTATGGCGTGGACATGCGCGAAGCGCTGCAGGAAGACCCCTTGGCCTACGACTGCTTCAACGACTTCTTCACGCGGGCATTGAAGGAAGATGCGCGTCCGCTGGATGAAGAACCGGGCTCCGTGGTGTGTCCCGCCGACGGCGCCATCAGCCAGATGGGCGCGATCGAACATGGCCGCATCTTCCAGGCCAAGGGCCACAGCTACGGCCTGGCCGACCTGCTGGGCGGCGACGCCGAGCGCGCGGCCCCGTTCCAGGGCGGCCAATTCGCCACCGTCTATCTGTCGCCCAAGGACTACCATCGCGTGCACATGCCGGTCGCCGGCACCCTGCGCGAAATGATCCACGTGCCCGGCCGCCTGTTCTCGGTCAACCCGCTCACCGCCCGCAGCGTGCCGCGCCTGTTCGCGCGCAACGAACGCGTCGTGTGCATCTTCGACACCGAACACGGCCCGATGGCCGTGGTGCTGGTGGGCGCGATGATCGTCGCCTCCATCGAGACCGTGTGGGCCGGCCTGGTCACGCCGCACAAGCGCCGCGTGAAAGCCACCCGCTACGACGACGCGGCGCGCGCCCCGATCCATCTGGCCAAGGGCGCGGAAATGGGCCGCTTCAAGCTGGGCTCCACCGCCATCGTGCTGTTCGGCCCCAACCAGATCCGCTGGGCCGATACGCCCTCCGTGCTGGGTCCGGTGCGCATGGGCGAACTGATGGCCCTGCCCGCCTGATATTTCGATTTAATCGAAACTGGATGTCTGGTTTTATTCGCTTTATGCGATGAATCGGCGTTGCTAGATTATGGGCTTTTGCCGGCCCGCCATGACATCCCTGCTCTCGACCACCGCCAGTCCCCGCGCCGCCTCGGCCGACCGCCCCTTGCCGCGCGCGCTGGCGCGCATGCTGTCGCTGGACGATTTCGAGGCTGCCGCGAAACGGCGCCTGCCGCGGCCGATATTCGGCTATGTCGCGGGCGCGGCGGAAGACAACCAATCCCTGCGCGGCAACCGCAGCGCTTTTGCGCAGTACGCGTTTTCCCCGCGCGTGCTGGTGGACGTGTCGCGCCGCACGCAGCACACCGAACTCTTCGGCCGCCGCTACGCCTCGCCCTTCGGCATCGCGCCCATGGGCATCAGCGCCCTGTCGGCCTACCGCGGCGACATCGTGCTGGCGCGCGCCGCGCGTGAGCAAGGCATACCCGCCATCCTCAGCGGCACCTCGCTGATTCCGCTGGAAGAGGTCATCCACGAAGCGCCCGGCACCTGGTTCCAGGCCTATCTGCCGGGCGATCCGCAGCGCATCGACGCGCTGGTCGAGCGCGCCCGCCGCGCCGGCTATGAGACCCTGGTGCTGACGGTGGACATCCCCGTGTCGGCCAACCGCGAAAACAATGTGCGCACCGGTTTCTCCACGCCGCTCAAGCCCAGCCTGCGCCTGGCCTGGGACGGCCTGACGCGGCCGCGCTGGCTGGCCGGCACGTTCATGCGCACACTGCTGGCCCATGGCATGCCGCATTTCGAAAACTCCTACGCCACGCGCGGCGCGCCGATAGTGTCGTCGTCGGTGCTGCGCGACTTCAGCGCGCGCGACCACCTCAGTTGGGAACATGTGGCGCGCATCCGCCGCCAATGGCCGGGCACGCTCATCATCAAGGGCATCCTGCATGCGCAGGACGCGGCGCTGGCGCGGCAGCACGGCGCCGACGGCATCATCGTGTCCAACCATGGCGGCCGTCAGCTGGACGGCGCGGTCTCGCCGCTGCGCGCCCTGCCCGCCGTGGCCGAGGCCGCCGGCAACATGACCGTGATGATGGACAGCGGCGTGCGCCGCGGCAGCGACGTGCTCAAGGCCCTGGCGCTGGGCGCAAGCTTCGTCTTCGTCGGCCGGCCCTTCAACTATGCGGCCGCCGTTGGCGGCGAGGCCGGCGTATCGCGCGCCATCGGCCTGCTGCGCGCCGAGGTCGACCGCAACATGGCGATGCTGGGCATCAACCATGTGCGGGAGATGGCGCCGGACTTGCTCATGCGGGAAAATCCGTACGCGGCATGAGCCGCCGTGGCCCGCGGCGGCGCGGCTTGACGCAGCGGAACCGGCCCGGACCCAGGTTGGCGCGGCACGGCGCGCGCCCGGCATAGAATGACGGTTCCCTTGCCACGCGCGCCGCTGCTCCCGGCTCGGCGCGCCCCAGAGCCGCCGTGTCCCTACGCCAATCCTCATTCTTCCTGCGCTTCCTGACCCTGGGCGCCCTGGCTCACGTTTACGTGGGCGCCCGCCTGATTCCCGACGCCTACCTGGGCGGAGCGGGTTCCGCCGCCGCCATCCTGGCCTTGCTGCTGTCGTGCATCCTGATTCCGCTGGGGATGCTGGGGCGTTCGTCCGTGCATCCGCCTTGGGGCGACCGCATCGCCTGGGTCGGGCTGTTCGCCATGGGCCTGTTTTCGTCGCTGTTCGTGCTGACGGTGCTGCGCGACGCATTGCTGCTGCTGACGTGGCTGGCGAATCTGCTCATCGGCGCCGATCTGCCTTGGACCACGCTGCGCCGGGCCAGCGCATGGACCGTGCCCATGCTGGCCCTCGCCGGCACATTGATCGGCCTGTACAACGCCCGCAAGCGGGCGCGCGTCGTCGATGTGGACGTGCCCATCGCCGGGCTCGCGCCCGACCTGGACGGCTTCACCATCGTGCAGATCAGCGACATCCACGTCGGTCCCACCATCAAGAAGCGCTACGTGCAGGCCATCGTCGACGCCGTCAATGAACTGCTGCCGGACATGGTCGCGATCACCGGCGACGTGGTCGACGGCAGCGTCGAACAGCTGTCCGCCCAGGCCAGCCCGCTGGGCCAGCTGCGCGCGCTCCATGGCGTGTACCTGGTCACCGGCAACCATGAATACTATTCGGGCGCGACGCCCTGGATCGCGGAATTCCGCCGCATGGGCCTGCGCGTGCTGATGAACGAACACGTGATCATCCATCCCGCGGGCCTGCCGGTGGTGGTGGCGGGCATTACCGACTACAGCGCCGGTTCCTTCGATCCGCAGCAGCGCAGCAACCCCGCGGCCGCGCTTGCCGGCGCGCCCGCGGACGCCAATCCCAGGATCCTGCTGGCGCACCAGCCGCGCAGCGCGGTGGCCGCAGCGCCGCTGGGCTACACGCTGCAATTGTCCGGCCACACCCATGGCGGGCAGTTCTTCCCCTGGGGTTTCTTCGTGCGGTTCCAGCAGCCGTACACGGCGGGCCTGCACCGCCTGGGGAACATGTGGATCTACATCAGCCGCGGCACGGGCTACTGGGGACCGCCCAAGCGCCTGGGCGCGCCCTCCGAGATCACGCGCCTGCGGCTGCGCGCGGCCTGAACGGCGCGCTTCAACCGTTATCCGGCAAGGGGCCGCGCTCCAGGTAGCTGGTCAGCGCGATGTCGCTGGTGGTGTTGGTGATGCCGTCGATCTGATGGATGCGGGCCAGCAGCGCCTCCAGCGCCTGCGTGTCGCGCACGCGCACCTTCAGCAACATGGCGCTCTTGCCGGTGATGGTGTGGATTTCTTCTACTTCGGTCAGCTCGGCCAGCCCCAGCACCTGCTGCGTGATGCTCCAGTTATTGGTGTCCACGTGCACAAAGGCCAGCAGTGGCCGGCCGATGCGCGCGCCGTCCAGCTTGGCGGCGATGCCTTTGATCAGGCCGTCGCGCTTCAGGCGCTTGACCCTTTCATGCACGGCCGGGGCGGAAAGGTTCAGCATTTTGCCCAGTTCGGCGTAGCTGGGGGAAGCATCGTCGGCCAGCAGCGTTAACAGCTTTCGGTCGCGGTCATCAAGATCAGGCATTGGAATCAGGTTCTGCCGAACGGCATTCGAACTTTTACGGAATAAAGAAATATAAGCGTTAACCCTTATTTTATTCCAATAAAATTTGGCGATGCAGAACCGTAGCACCCGCAGCGCCCGCCCGGCCTCTTCCGTCCCCGCCCTGATGTTCGCCGTCAGCGTCGTAGGCTCCAACGGCCTGGCGCTCAGCCCCATCCTGAGCGACGTGGCGCGCTCCTTTGCCACCTCGCCGCTGACCATCAGCACCGCCATTTCCGCCTACGGCGCGGCCACCGCCGCCAGCGCCTTCTTCCTGGCCGCGCGCATCGACCGCATCGGCGTGCGCCGCTCGCTGCTGGGCGCGATGATCGTCCTGATCGCCGCGCTGATCCTGTCGGCCAGCGCGCCGCACTGGATCGTGCTGACGCTGGCTCAGGCGCTGGCAGGCGCCGCCGCGGGCGTGATCCTGCCGGCCGCTTACGGATCCGCCTCGCTGATCGCCCCGCCGGGCCAGGAGGCGCGCACGCTGGGCCGCGTCATCGCGGGCTGGTCCGTGTCGCTGGTGGCGGGCGTGCCGCTGTCCGCGCTGATTGCCGACGCCGTGGGCTGGCGCGCCACCTACGGCACGCTGGCGCTATGCGCCGCGATCGCGCTGCTGGGCCTGCGCCGGCTGCCGGAACGCCGCGCAGCGAACCCCGCGCCGCTGCGCCTGTCGCGCCTGCTGGCGCCGCTGTCCTACCGCGACGTGCCTGCCTTGCTGCTGGGCTGCCTGGCGTTCTCGTCGGCGTTCTATGGCGTCTATGCCTTCCTGGCCGACCATGTGCGCGGCCTGCTGGCGCTGTCCGCGGGACAGGTGGGCTTCATCGCCTTCGCCTATGGCGCCGGGTTCCTGCTGGCCGGGGTGGCCGGCGCGCCGCTGATCGAACGGCTGGGGCCGCGCCGCGCCCTGCCCCTGGCGCTAGGCGTGATCGCGCTGGTGTACCTGGGACTGCTGCCGGCCACGCATGCCCTGAGCGCGGTGCTGGCCATCGCCACGCTGTGGGGCGCGGCTTCGCAGCTGAGCCTGAACCTGCTGGTGCTGCTGCTGTCGCGCGCCCGGCCCGAAGAACGCGGCGCGGTGCTGGGGTTGAACACCTGCACCACCTATCTGGGCGCAAGCGTCGGTACCGCCATCGCCGGCACGATCTACACCCATGCCGGTTTCGACGCGCTGGGGGTGGCCGCGGCCTGCGCCCTGGCCGCCGCGGCGCTGGGCCTGCATTGGCGCCTGAACGGCCGGCGCGCGGCACGCGGCCAGGCCACTGCCTGAACGCCATCGGCGCCGTACGCGCCAAGCGCGAAAGGCCGGCCGCAGCCTCGCTGCCCTTTACCCTTGCCGCACGCCCATCAACGACCGCGACAGCCTGCTGGCCGCGGCCAGCACGGGTTCCTTGAGTTCGAGCAGCACGCTTTCGCTCAGGCGTGAAATCGGCCCGGAAATGCAGATAGCCCCTTGCAGCGTCCAGTTGATGCCGTAGACCGGCGCTGAAATGCTGGACACCTCCGCATCGCGCTCGCCCAGCGACATCATGTAGCCCGCGCGGCGCACCGATTCATAGGGTTCGCCGGGCTCTCCTGAAAACGCGAGCAGCACTCGGCCCGGACTGCCCAGTTCCAGCGGCAGCGCGGCCCCCACGCGCACATGATGGCGGATCGACTTCGGCCCTTCGACACGCGCCATGCAGATGCGCTGCTTGCCCTCGCGCACGTAGAACGTGGCGCTTTCTCCGGTGGCCGCCGACAGCTCGCGCAGGATCGGCTGCACCACCTCCGCAATATTGAACGTGGCCTGGTAACAGGCGCCCAGCCAGCCCGCGGCGCGCGCCAGGCGCCAGCTGCCGTCCGGCCTTTGCGCCAGGTAGTCGTCCAGCGCCAGGGTGCGCGCCAGGCGCAACACCGTGGAACGGTGGCAACCGGTGCGCCGGCTCAGTTCCGCCAGCGTCAGATGGGCGTCGTCCACGCCGAACGCCTCGAGGATGCGCATGGCGCGGCGCACGGCCACCACGCCTTCCTCGGCCGGGGATTCTTCGGATTCTTGGGGTTGATCTTCGTTCATGGTACGCAACACGTTTCGTCTGACGAACTCGCATTGTATTGTGCGGAACAGCGCTCCACAATGCTTGCACCAAAAACCAAAACGGAGACTAACCATGAAGCAGATCGCGCGTGTGCTGGCCGGCCTGGCCCTGGTGTGCGTAAGCGGCCTGAGCGCGGCTCAGGACTACCCCAACAAACCCATCCGCCTGATCGTCCCGTTCCCGCCCGGCGGCGGCACCGACGTCCTGGCGCGCGAGGCCGCGATCAAGGTCGCCGGCAACACCGGCTGGAACATCGTGACCGAAAACCGGCCCGGTTCGGGCGGCAACATCGGCGTCGATGCCGTGGCCAAGTCCGCGCCCGACGGCTACTCCCTGGTGCTCGGCCAGACCAGCAATCTGGCAATCAACCCCACGCTTTACTCCAAGCTGCCCTACGACCCCGAAAAGGACCTCGCCGCGATCGGACTGGTCGCGGACGCGCCCCTGGTCATCGTGGTGCCGGCCAATTCGCCGCTGAAGTCCTTCGACGACATGATTGCCGCGGCCAAGGCCAAGCCGGGCTCCTTGAACTACGCCAGCTCGGGCAACGGCACCGTGGCGCACCTGGCCGCGGTGCAGCTGCAGAACGCCGCGGGCGTCAAGCTCACGCACATCCCCTACAAGGGCGCGGCGCAAGCCTCCAATGACCTGATCGGCGGACAGATCGACATGTACCTGTCCTCCGTCCCCACGCTCATCGGCCATGTACGCAACGGCAAGATGCGGGCGCTGGCAGTGACCTCGGCCCAGCGCGTGCCGGACATGCCCGACGTGCCCACCATCGCCGAACGCGGCTTTCCCGGCTTCGAAGCCGTGACGTGGTTCGGCCTGGCCGCTCCGGCAGGCACCCCCAAGGACATCGTCCAGCGTCTGAACGCCGAGTTCAACAAGGCCCTCAAGGCCCAGGACTTGAGCGTGAAGTACCAAGAGCAAGGCGCGCGCGTGCTGACCAGCACGCCCGATGAGTTCGCCCGGCTGATTCACGACGACCGCATCCGCTGGGGCAAGATCGTCCAAGAGTCGGGTGCGAAGGTCGAGTGACACGCCATGCCCGCCATTGATCATTCCAACGCCGGCGCGGCAGCGCCTGGCAGCGCGCCCAGATTCTCCATTCCCGCAGGAACACCCATGGCCACCCAGGACATCATCAAGGACTTTCCGCGCGTCGGCGCCGACATCGTGCGCCGCGCCGCGCAACTGCAACCCGCCATCCTGGCCGACGTGGCGGGCAGGCGCGGCGCGCTCAACGGCCGCATCCGCGCGCTGCACCCCGGCATGAAGCTGGCCGGCGCCGCGCTCACCGTCGAAGTGCGTCCGGGCGACAATCTCATGATCCACGCGGCGATTTCCCTGGCCAGGCCGGGCGATGTGCTGGTGATCGACGGCAAGGGCGACCTGAGTTCGGCGCTGATGGGCACCATCATGATGAACGCCTGCCGCAAGCTGGGCATCGCCGGCGTGGTGATGGACGGCGCGGCGCGGGATACGGCGGAGATCATCGACATGGACTACCCGGTGTTCGCCGCCGGCAGCAATCCCAACGGGCCGACCAAGAACGTGCCCGGGCGCATCGGCCATCCCGTGTCGGTGGGCGGCGTGACCGTCAACCCCGGCGACTTCATCATCGGCGACGCCGACGGCGTGGTGGTGGTCGAACGCGAGAAGATCGAGGGCCTGCTGCCCGCCGCCGAAAAGAAGGTGCGCGACGAAGCCGCGCGCATCGCCGCGATCCAGGCGGGCGACACCGAGGCCAAGTGGCTGGCCGCGGCCCTGCGCGCGGCAGGCGTCCTGAAGGAAGGAGAATCGCTGTGAACGCCGCCGCCAAGCCCGCCCTGTTGATAACCGCGGCCGATCTGGCGCCGCAAGCGCTCGCCCTGCTTCAGGATTTCGAGCTGATCTACGCCGGCAAGACGCCCACCGAGGACGGCATCGTGGCGCTCTGCCGCGAGCACAATCCAGCCGCCATCATCGTGCGCTACAGCAAGGTCGGCGCCGCCGCGATGGACGCGGCCCCGGCCTTGCGCGTGATCTCCAAACACGGCAGCGGCACCGACACCATCGACCGGGCGGCGGCGGCCCAGCGCGGCATCCAGGTCGTGGCCGCGGTGGGCGTGAACGCCGCCGCCGTGGCCGAACAGGCGCTGGCGCTGCTGCTGGCCTGCGCCAAATCCGTGGTCGACCTGGACCAGCGCATGCGCGCCGGCCATTGGGACAAATCGACGCACAAGAGCCTGGAGCTGGGCGGCAAGACCATCGGCCTGATCGGCCTGGGCGCCATCGGCCAGCGCATGGCGGCCATGGCGCATGGCTTGAGCATGCGCGTGATCGGCTTCGATCCCTATGCCCAGAACCTGCCGGCCCATATCGCCCGCGTGCCGCTGGACCAGATCTGGCGCGAGGCCGACGTAGTGTCCCTGCACTGCCCGCTGACCGACGACAACCGCGGCATGGTCAATGCGGCAGCGCTGGCGCAATGCAGGCCCGGCGTCATCCTGCTGAATACGGCGCGCGGCGGCCTGGTGGATGAAGAAGCGCTGCTGCAAGCGGTACGCTCGGGCCAGGTGTGGGCCGCCGGCCTGGACAGCTTCGCCGTCGAACCCATGAGCGCCGGGCATCCCTTCCAACTGGAGCCGCGCATCGTGCTGAGCCCGCACATCGGCGGCGTCACCAGCGCGGCCTACGTCAACATGGGCGTGGCCGCGGCGCGCAACGTGATCGAGGTGCTGGCACGCGCCGCATAGCGTGAACCTGGCCTGGGCAGGCGCGGCGACATCTGCCGCTCAGCGCCGGTACTCCACCGCGCAATCCCGTCCGGACCGCTTGGCCTGATAGAGCGCGAAATCCGCACGGCGCAGCACGTCCGAGGCGGTGGCGTCGTCGGGTAGAAAGCCCGCGATGCCGCCGCTGACCGACAGCGTCACTACCGCGCCGTCGATGTCCGCCGGATGCTGCCGCAGGCTGGCGCGCAGGCGCTCGCAGATCGCTCGCGCCACGGCCGCGTCGGCATCCGCCAGCAGCACCAGGAATTCCTCGCCGCCCAGCCGGCCGATCGAATCGCCTTCGCGCAGACAGGTCCGCAACTGATCGCAGAAATGCCGCAACGCGACGTCGCCCCCCAGATGCCCGTAGCGGTCGTTGACCTGCTTGAAGTAGTCCAGGTCCAGCATCAGGGCCGTGGTCGGTCCGCCCACGCCGCGCCGGCCGTCGGCCAGGCTCTCTTCCATGCGCTTGAGGATCTCGGCCCGATTCCAGCAGCCGGTCAGACTGTCCACCCGGGCCATGCGCGCCAGCGCGGCTTCTGCGCGCCGGCTTTCGGTGACGTCCATGCCCAGGTTCACGACCTTGCCGTCGGGCAGCTTGACGTTGGACCACAGCACCGACAATTGCTCGCCATCGCGCGTGCGCGGCTGCCATTCGCGGAACGAGCGGTCCGGCCGCGCAACCACGCTATCCATCGCGCGGTCGCGGACCGCCGGATCGGGATAGAACAGCGCGAAAGGATCCAGGCTTTGCTTGATCTCGGCTTCCGACCAGCCGAAGCGTCGCGCGCAGGCGTCGTTCCACAAGGTGCAACGGCCATCCTCATCGAAGGCGTTGATCAGCACGGGGGCAGTCCGGAACAGCGCGCCAAACTGCGCGATGACTTCGTTCAGCCGCGCCAGCTCGCGTTCCCGCGCCGCGACGGCCAGCACCGCATGCTGCGCGAAACTGGCCAGTATGGCTTGCGCGCCGGCATGGGCGGACGCATCGGCCAACTCTCGCCTGAAGAGGAAAGCGAGGTGGCCGCAGGCGACCCCGTTCGCGTCGAACAGCGTGCGCGCCACGCAGGCCCGCACACCGGCCTCGGCCAGCCAGGGATCGCCTTGCGGCATACTTTGCAGACAGGAGTACGAGGTCTGGTCCGCCAGCCACGCATGCAAGGCCTCACCCGCCGGATCGGCCGCCAGGCCGGCGCGGCAGCTGGCGCTGGCGATCAGCTCCGCCCCGCCGTCGGCGCGCTGCAGCCGAACCCAGGCGTAATCCACGCCCATGTCCGCGACCGCGCGGCTGACCAGCGTCTCGAAAAAACAGTCTTGCGGCCCCGCCGCCAGGATCGCGCCGGCCGCCGCCAGGATGCGGCCGTCATCAATGGGCAGCACCGGGACATGAGCGGCATCATCGGGCGATGGAATACGCATGGCTTTGGGTTCGAGGGGAGCTGGCGCGCCCGGCGGACGGGCCGTGGCGGCGCCTGACCTCCGGGCGGGATGAAAATTGGGGTCAGTATACGAGTTATCCCTGAAACCAACTGCCAAGAATCGTCAATGCCCGCCCCCCTCGCCCAGCGCCCGCGCTACCAGGGAAAGTCGATCAGATCGCCATACAGGCTGCGCAGCTTGGCCTTCACTTCGGCCGAATTCTGGTAGATCGAGATGAACTTCAGCAGACGCGGATCCTGCGCGCCGGCCGGCGTGGCGACCCAGCGGATCGCATAGCGCCGCACATTCGCCGGATCGGTATTGTCGAAAGCCAGGCCGTCCTTCTCGTTCAAACCGGCCTGCTTGGCGAAGGTGGTGTAGGTGACTGACGCGGTCACGTCGTCGAAGGTGCGCGCGGACTGCGAGCCCTCGATCGGCACGAACTTCAGCTTCCTGGGGTTCGACACGACGTCTTCCAGCGCGGCCTGGTGCGCCACGCCGGGCTTGAGCTTGATCAGGCCGATGGATTCCAGCAGCAACAGCGCGCGGCCGGTGTTGACCGGGTCGTTGGGGACGGCGATGGTCGCGCCCTCGGGCATCGCGTCGCCCTTCTTCAGCTTCTTGGAAAACAGGCCGATGGTGGTGGAATAGCCGTAGGCGATGGGCTTCAGGTCCGCGCCCCGGCGCTGGTTGAAGAGCTCCAGGAAGGGCTGGTGCTGGAAAAAGTTCGCGTCCACCGAACCGTCGGCGACCGCGATGTTGGGCAGCACCCAGTCGTTGAATTCCACCAGCTTGACTTCCAGGCCCTCCTTCCTGGCCTGGGCGATCGCGATCTCGGTGGCGGCGTTGGCCACGCTGGGAATCACGCCGATGCGCAGCGGCTTGTCCTGCGCCACGGCGTTGGCGGCGCAAGCCAGCGCCAGCCCGGCCGCGGCCGCGCAACGGGTGAGTTTCAGTAGCAATGGGTGCAGCAACATGAGGACCATCCAGGAAGAAAAACAGGGCTAGGCCCCGCGCAGCCGCTATTGTGCAGCAGCCCGCCGCGTCCGCCGGCAATGGCCTTTGTCACGCAATGGCAATGCCGCGGATCGGCTTGGAGCGCTAAGATGGCTGCAATACCTCCTCGGGAGACGCTCATGAGCGCGGTATTGAACACCCAACCGGGCGCGCAGTCCGCCGCCAGCCACCGCGACCACGTGGAAGACCAGCTCGGCGCGCACAACTACCATCCCCTCGATGTGGTCATCGCGCGCGGCAGCGGCGTCTGGCTCTACGACGTGGACGGCCGCAAGTACCTGGATTGCCTGTCGGCCTACTCGGCCGTCAACCAGGGGCATTGCCATCCCGCCATCCTGGCCGCCATGGCCGAGCAGGCGCAGAAGCTCACGCTCACCTCGCGCGCCTTCCGCCACGACCAGATGGCGCCGTTCTACGAAGACCTGGCGCGCCTGACCGGGGCGCACAAGATCCTGCCCATGAACAGCGGCGCGGAAGCCGTGGAAACCGCCATCAAGGCCGTGCGCAAATGGGGCTACGAAGTGCGCGGCGTGCCGGAAAACCAGGCCGAGATCATCGTCTGCGCCAACAACTTCCATGGCCGCACGCTGGGCATCGTGGGCTTTTCGACCGATCCCGACGCCTATGGCCACTATGGCCCGTTCGCGCCCGGCTTCAAGGTCGTGCCCTTCGGCGACTACGCGGCCTTCGACGCCGCCATCACGCCCAACACGGTGGCTTTCCTGGTGGAACCGATACAAGGCGAGGCGGGCGTGGTGCTGCCGCCCCCGGGCTATTTCGCGCGGGTCCGCCAGCGCTGCACCGAGCGCGGCATCACGCTGATCCTGGACGAAATCCAGACCGGGCTGGGCCGTACCGGCAAGCTGCTGGCCGAAGAGCACGAAGGCATCGAAGCCGACGTCACTTTGATCGGCAAGGCGCTGTCGGGCGGCTTCTATCCGGTGTCGGCGGTGCTGTCCAACGCCGACGTGCTGGGCGTATTCCAGCCCGGCCAGCACGGCAGCACCTTCGGCGGCAACCCGCTGGCCTGCGCCATCGCGCGCGCCGCGCTGCGCGTGCTGACCGAGGAAGGCATGATAGAAAACGCGGCGACCATGGGTTCCTATTTCCTGGACCGCCTGCGCACCCTGCCCGGTCCGGTGCGCGAAGTGCGCGGACGCGGCCTGATGCTGGCCGTGGAACTGGAGCCCGACGCCGGCGGTGCGCGCCTGTGGTGCGAACGCCTGCAGGCGCGCGGGATGCTGGTCAAGGACACGCACGGCCACACGCTGCGCCTGTCGCCGCCCCTGATCGTGACGCGCGAGCAGATCGACTGGGCCTGTGACCAACTGAGCGCGGTACTATCCGCCACTTGATGCCCCCTATCGGAGTCCGCGACTTGCAGAACACCGCCAACCTGCCCCACCACATCACCCTGATCGGCGCGCCCACCGACATCGGCGCCGGCGCGCGCGGCGCGTCCATGGGGCCCGAAGCCCTGCGCGTGGCGGACCTGGGCCCGGTCATCGAGGCCCAGGGCTTCCAGGTGACCGATCGCGGCAACCTCTACGGTCCCGCCAATCCCTGGCTGCCGCCGGTGGACGGCTACCGCCACCTGGACGAAGTCGCCGCCTGGAACCGCGCGGTGCACGACGCCGTCTACGAAGAATTGAGCCAGGGCCGCCTGCCCATCCTGCTAGGCGGCGACCACTGCCTGGGCATAGGCTCGATCAGCGCGGTGGCGCGCCACTGCCGTGCGGCGGGCAAGAAGTTGCGCGTGCTGTGGCTGGACGCCCATGCCGACTTCAATACCCATGCGCTCACTCCCACAGGCAACATCCACGGCATGCCGGTAGCCTGCCTGTGCGGCTACGGCCCGGCGCAAATCACGGGCCTGTCCGGCCAGACGCCCGACATCGAGCCGGGCTGGGTGCGGCAGATCGGCATCCGCAGCGTGGACCAGGGTGAAAAGCGCCTGGTGCATGAAGCCGGGCTGGAAGTCTTCGACATGCGCTACCTGGACGAAATGGGCATGCGCGCCACCATGGAAGCGGCCTTGGCCGGGCTGGACGCCGATACCCATCTGCACGTCAGTTTCGACGTGGACTTCCTGGACCCGGAAATCGCGCCGGGCGTGGGCACTACTGTCGCCGGCGGCCCCACCTACCGCGAAGCCCAGCTGTGCATGGAGATGATCGCCGACACCGGCCTGATGCGGTCGCTGGACGTGGTCGAACTGAACCCGGCCTTCGACGTGCGCAACAAGACCGCGGAGCTGGCGGTGGACCTGATCGAAAGCCTGTTCGGCAAGTCCACGCTGATGCGCCGGGGTTCCTGAACCGCACGCCGCGCGGCGCGACCGCGGTGCGCGGCTCCCAAGCCGGCTCCGGCGGGCGGAAGCCTTGCGCAAGCCCTAGCTTTCGCGGCCGAGGCGGATCGCTTCCGCCGCCTCGGTCAGCAATCGCAGGTTCTCTGCGCGCCTCTCGGCGATCCGCGACGTGGGCCCCGCCATGCACAGCGCGTACCATTCGCCGCCCAGGTCCAACGCCACCGCCAGCCCGGTCAGGTCGGCCACGCTTTCGCCGGCATTCTCGGCCCAGCCCCTGGCTGCCGTCCGCTCCACCTCATCCAACAGCGCCTGGCGCGTGACCAGCGTGCGCTCCGTATGGCGTTCGTATTCGGCATCCGCCAGGATGCTCTCGCGTTCGGCCGGCCCCAGCCGCGCAAGAATGGCCTTGGCCACCGCGCTGGTGTGCAACGGCCGCCGCACGCCGGGCCGGGTCGCGTAGTGCACCGGATGCGTGGATTCCGCCATGTCCAGGAACAGCACCGCGCCGTCCTGGATCTTGCCCAGCATCACCGTTTCATTGGCCGCGTCGCGTAGCGCCGCGAGCTGCGGGCGCACCCGCTCCATCCACGGGTCGCCCGACTCGATCAGCCCGCTCAAGGCGTGCAGCTTGGGCGTGGGGTAATACCCCGCGCGGCGCCGGACCTCGTACAGATAGCCGCGCGCCACCAGCGTGCGCACCAGCGCCAGGCAGCTGGACATGGGTGCGCCCAGCCCCTGCGCAAGCTCGGTCAGCGGCATCGGCCGCCGTTCCTGGGCGAACAGTTCTATCAGTTCCAGCGTTCTTGCGACGAGCTTCACTTCCATGCGTCGACTCCTCGCGCGGCGTTCCTCCGGCCGGCGCGGCCGCGCTTCGGCTTGGGAAATCCACTATGTTGACTTTTCACATGTGCGAACCTAAATTCTTGCACAAGAATTTTCTTTCACCAATGTGAAATAATTTTCGGCCAGGTGGAGAACTGGCGCGCCGCAAGCAGATACACAGCATCCCAACGACAAACCGACAATTCGGCCCCACCGGGCCGGGAGGCAAGCAGATGCGTATCAAACCCCTGTTGGCGGCGCTGGCCGCCTCGCTGGCCGCGTGCGCGGCCCAAGCCCAATCCGACGTGGTGCGCCTGGGCGTGTCCAACGACCGTTCCGGGATCTATTCGGATCTGGGCGGGCTGGGCTCCGAGATGGCCGTCCGCATGGCGGTCGAGGACTTCGGCGGCAAGGTCGCCGGCAAGACCGTGGAGGTCATAGGCGCGGACAACCAGAACAAGGCGGACGTGGCCTCGGCCCTGGTCCGCCGCTGGTTCGACACGCAAGGCCTGGTGGCCGTGGTGGACGGCGGCGCCAGCTCCGCCGGCCTGGCCGCGCAGGGCGTGGCGCGCGAGAAAGGCGGAACCGCGCTCATCAGCGGCGGCTTCGCCGGCGACTTCAGCGGCAAGCAGTGCAGCAACCTCAGCACCCAATGGGCGCCCGACACCTATGCCCTGGCCAATGCGGTGGTCAAGAGCGTGGTCGAAAGCGGCGGCAAGTCCTGGTACTTCATCACCACCGACTACGTGTTCGGCAAATCGCTGGAAACCAACGCCTCGCGCTTCGTGGACAAGGCAGGCGGCAAGGTGCTCGGCAGCACGCGCCATCCGCTGGGCGCGCTGGATTTCGCCTCGTTCCTGGTGCAGGCGCAATCCTCCAAGGCCGACGTGGTGGGCCTGGCCAGCGCCGGCGGCGATCTGGTCAACCTGATCAAGCAGGCCCAGGAATTCGGGCTGACCGGCGGCAAGCAGCGCATGCTGACCTTCCTGACCTTCATCAACGACGTGCAGGCGATGGGCCTGCCCGTGGCGCAGGGTTTGACCTTCCCCACCGGTTTCTACTGGGACGCGGACGAGGACACCCGGGCCTGGACCCAGCGCTGGCAGAAGAAGATGGGCGTGACGCGCGCGCCGTCCATCGTGCAGGCGCTGAGCTACGTCGCCACCACGCACTATCTGCAAGCCGCCCAGGCCGCCGGCACCTTCGACGGCGCGACCGTCAATCAGAAGATGCGCGAGTTGCCGATCACCACCAAACTGATCAAGAATGCCCGGGTGCGCCCCGAAGACGGCCGCGTCATCATGGACCTGTATCTGGTCGAAGTGAAGAAACCCGCCGAATCCAAGTACCCCGGCGACTTCTACCGCATCCTGTCCACGGTGCCCGGCGAAAAGGTCTTCGTGTCGCTGGCGGACAGCGAATGCCCGACCGTGAAGAAATAGCCTTGCCCCGCCGCGCCCGCCTTGCGGGCCGGCCGTAAAAACACCCAGGAGGATACATCCCATGAAGTGCTATTGCGTCGTGAACTTCCGCGAGCCCTTGCAGGAAATGAACCCGCCCACCCCCACGCCGCAGGGGTCGCAGGTGCTGCTGAAGGTCCGCGCGGCTGGTGTTTGCCACAGCGATATCCACTTGTGGGAAGGCGGCTACGACCTGGGCCAGGGCCGCACGCTGTCGCTGAAGGACCGCGGCGTGTCACTGCCGCTGACCATGGGCCACGAAACCGTGGGCGCCGTGGTCGCGGCCGGACCCGACGCGCAAGGGCTGGCCTCCGACCGCAACTACCTGGTCTACCCCTGGATCGGCTGCGGCAACTGCCCGCCCTGCCTGGCCGGCATGGAGAACCATTGCTCCGCGCCCGCCTGCCTGGGCGTGCACCGCGCCGGCGGCTACGCCGACCACATCCTGGTGCCGCACCCGCGCTACCTGATCGACATCGGCGACCTGGACCCCGCGCAGATCGCGCCCTATGCCTGCTCCGGGCTCACCACCTATTCGGCGCTGAAGAAGATCGGCGCGGACGTGTACCGTTCGCACCCCGTGGTCATCTTCGGCGCGGGCGGCCTGGGCCTGATGAGCCTGACGCTGATCAAGGCCTTGGGCGGCGCGGGCGCCATCGTGGTCGATATCGACCCGGCCAAGCGCCAGGCCGCCCTGGAAGCCGGCGCGCTCGCCGCGATCGACGGCGCGGCGCCCGATGCCGCGCAGCAGATCATCAAGGCGGCCGGCGGCAAGCCGGTGCAGGCGGCCATCGACCTGGTCGGCGCGCCCGCCACCACCTCGCTGGCCTTCGACTTCCTGACCAAGGGCGGCAAGCTGATCATCGTGGGCCTGTTCGGCGGCGCTTCGTCCTGGCCGATCGCGATGATCCCCATGAAGGCGCTGTCCATCATCGGCAGCTACGTCGGCAATCTGGCCGAACTGCAGGAATTGATGGCGCTGGTGCGAGCAGGCAAGGTGCCGCCCATGCCCGTGCATCGTCACGCGCTGGCCGAAGCCGACAGCGTGCTGGCTTCGCTGCGCGCCGGCAAGGTCGTGGGTCGGGCGGTGCTGACGAACTGAAGTCAGGCGGGTCGCAGGCGCGGATCGTAGATGAAGCGTTCGCGCCGCACCACCACGATATGCTCGGCGTCGGGGTGCGCCGGATTGATCAGGAAATTGCAGTCCGGCACGCCCCGGTAAGGCACGATGGCGCTGGGCAGTTCCAGTAGCGCCGACACGCCGGATTGCACCCAGTTGTCGCCCACGGCCTGCGAAGCTTCCGCGAAAGGCACGGCATCCCAGAACGGGTAATCCTCGTGCAGCTGTCTCAGGCTCAACGACTGGCGGGCTTCATGCACGGCGTGCGGCACGGCCAGTTCGATCAGATAGCGGTTGGCCTGCTCTGACGCGCGGACCGCGAAGTGCACCACGGTTTCCAGCACCGCCAGCGCCACGCTGGCCGAGGCATAGACCACTGGCGTGCCCGGACTGTTGTAGCGCCCGCCCACGGCCGCGGCCCCCGCCCCGCTCAAGTCGTCGGCACGGTACGTGCCTGCGGTAGTGCCGATGCGCCAGATCGAGACGCTATCGTCCGTCATGCGTAGACGCCCGCCGCGGCGCGCGCCAGCGTGTCCTCGACGATGCGGCTGCTGGCGTCGGACGTCAGCAGCGACAGCGGCTTGACGTTGCCCAGCGCGGGCACCGGCGTGTTCAGCCAGGCCACCGCTTCCTCGTCGCTGCCCAGCACCTGGCGCGCCACCCGCGCCACCCGCGCGACGCGGGCCAGGCGGTCGGATTCGCCCAGGGGCAGCATCAGGCCCTCGCGGCTCCAGCGCGACAGCGAGGCCGCCTTGACCTCGGTGATGGCCATGATTTCAGACTTGGGGACCCGCAGATAGTCGGCGGCGTCGTCCACCATCTGCGCAGGCAGGCCGCGGCGCACGTCGCGCGCCATGTCGACCAGGGGGCTGTCGACCAGGCTGCGGAACAACTGCTTGGCGCGCGCCGCCGCATGGCGCGGCGGACGTTTGGCGGGGGTTTTTTCAAGGGCGGCTACGCTCATGGTCTGGCTCCTGCAAGGCTGGGCGCCACGGTTGCGGGTGCACCAGGAATTCCAAATTGAATTCATGATATCCCATTTGGAAACCGCGTCACAAGATCCGTCCCCAACAATGCCATGGCCCCGGGCAGGCACCGGATTTGGGCATATCATAGGCGGCTGTAACACGATTAATCAGACACTTATAAGGACTGGCGATGACGGACCGGCAGCTGACGATACTCGCGGCGTTGAATCTCATGGTGGCGGTAGGCGCCGGAGCCTTTGGCGCCCATGGCCTCAAGCGCATGCTTACGCCGGAACTGCTGTCGGTCTGGCAGACCGGCGTGCTGTATCACCTGATCCATGCGCTGGGCCTGTTCGTCGTCGCGCTGCTGGGCGCGCGCTACGGTTCGTCCCTGCTGTCCGCGGCCGGCGTGGTGATGTTCGTCGGCATCGTGCTGTTCAGCGGCAGCCTGTACGTGCTGTCCCTGACGGGCACGCACTGGCTGGGCGCCGTCACGCCTTTCGGCGGCGTCGCCTTCCTGGCGTCATGGGGCATGGTCGCGCTGGCGGCCTACCGCGCCCAGGGTTGAGCCCCTTTCCTTCCTTTCCCTCTTCCTTTCCCTTTCAGGCGGCCGGAACCGCCCCCCTCCCAGGCTGTAGATGTCCACCTCTTCCGTACTCCCCGCCGCCCAGACCCAATCCGCCGCAGCAGGCATCGCCTGTGTGGTGGGCGGCATCTTCTTCCTGACCTTGAGCGACGCCAACGCCAAATGGCTGGGCGCCCACTACAACCCGCTGCAGATCCTGTTCCTGCGTGCGCTGATCGCGCTGCCTTTCGTCGCCGCGCTGGCGCTGTGGCTGGGCGGACGCCGGGTGTTGCGCACCGCCCATCCCGGGCTGCACCTGGCGCGCGGCGCCATCAACGTGGTGTCGGCCTATTGCTTCTACCTGGGCCTGCGCACGCTGCCGCTGGCCGAAGCCACCGCCATCGCGTTCGCCGCGCCCTTGTTCGTGACCGCGCTGTCCGTGCTGGTCCTGAAAGAGCGCGTGGACGGCAAGCGCTGGCTGGCCGTGCTGGCCGGTTTTGCCGGCGTGCTGATCGTGGTGCGGCCCGGCGCCGACACCTTCCAGGCGGCAACCCTGCTGCCGCTGGTCACCGCAATGCTCTACGGGGTGATGATGATCACGGCGCGCGGCATCAACCGCAACGAAGGCATGTTGACGACCACGCTCTACATCGTGCTGGGCCAATTGGTCTGCAGCGCGGTCGCCCTGCCCCTGGTCTGGGAGACGCCGGCGGCGGCTGACCTGCCGTACTTCGGCGCGGTGGCGCTGTTCAGCACGCTGGGCCTGGCGCTGATCACGCAGGGATTCCGCATCGGACCCGCCTCGGTGGTCGCGCCCTTCGACTATACCGGGCTGATCTGGGCCACCGTCCTGGGCTGGATCTTCTGGCAGGAAACGCCGGATGCCTACGCCTATCTGGGCTCGCTCTTCATCGCCGGCAGCGGCGTCTACATCGCCGTGCGTGAAGCGCGGGCCAAGTCCAGGAAGCGCAAGCCGGGCAAAGCCTGAGATCCGGCTATTCCGTGGGCGGCGGGAAATGCCGCCGCAGCACCCGCTCCACGTTGGGTTCCAGCGCCGCCTCGCGGGCCACCGCCGTCAGGGCCGGACACACCGAGCCGAACCACGACGGCCCTGGACGCCAGCGCGTCATCACGGTCACGTACAGGTCCAGCGCCGAAAACCGCCGGCCCAGCATATGCGGCGCGCCGGCATGGCGCTCCAGCTCCTGCCACAGATCCGCGCGCCGCGTGTGCACGCGCTGGCGCAGCAGATCGGCGGCCGGGCCTTCCGTGGTCCATTGCGGCGGATTGTCGCCATAGGTGAACGTGGGATAGACCGCCGCCACCAGGCGGATCAGCAGATTGAGAAAGCGCGCCCGCTCCGGCTTGTCCGCCGCAGGCGCCAACCCCGCCTGGGGCGCCACGTCGTTCAGGTGCAGGATCATGGCCGCGCTCTCGGTCATGACCTCGCCGTCCGGCAGGATCAGGGTCGGCACCTGCCCCAGCGGATTCAATTGCAGCAGCCGGTCGCGCTCGGCGCAGGGCTTCAGGTACGGCAGGTCCGTCAGCGTGTGCGGCACGTTGGCCAGCACCAGCGCCATCTCGACGATGGCGGATCCGCAACCCGCGGACCCGATCAGCTCATACGGTTTCATGGCGTTCATCCTCCGGAATCAGCCGGCGCCAGGCGCAGCAATTCGCCGGGCGAGGCGTCGGTCAACACGTACACATAGCCGTCCGGCCCTTGCCGCACGTCGCGTATCCGCTGCTTGCGATCCGTCAGCAGCCACTCCTGGGCCGCCACGCGGTCGCCATCCAAAGTCAGGCGGATGAGGTTCTGGTTAGCCAGCGCGCCGATGAACACGGAATTGCGCCAGGCCGGAAACCGGTCCGCGTCGTAGAAAGCCATGCCGCTGATGGCCGGCGACTTGGGCCACCAGTACAGCGGCGGCTCCATGCCGGCCAGGTCCGCGCCCTTGGCTTCGGGGATGGGTTGCCCCGAGTAGTTGATGCCGTGGGTGGCCAGCGGCCAGCCATAGTTCTTGCCGCGCTGGACCAGATTGATCTCGTCGCCGCCGCGCGGCCCGTGCTCGTTTTCCCATAGCTGGCCGGTCCACGGATTGAGCGCCATGCCCTGCGGATTGCGGTGTCCATAGGACCAGATCTCCGGCCGCGCCCCGGCCTGGCCGACGAAGGGATTGTCGGGCGGCACCGAGCCGTCGGTCTTCAGCCGCACCACCTTGCCTTGCAGCTTGTCCAGATCCTGCGCAGTGGGCCGCTGGTTGTTCTCGCCCAGCGAGATATACAGATAGCCCTTGCCGTCGAACACCAGCCGCGATCCGTAGTGCAGGCCCGACGACAGCTTGGGTTGCTGGCGGAACAGCACGCGGAAGTTCTCCAGCGCCGTGCCGTCGGCGGACAGCCGGCCGCGGCCCACGGCGGTGCCGCTCTTCGAACCCTCGGCCTCGGCATAGGACAGGTAGACATACCGGTCCTTGGCAAAGTCCGGCGACAACGCCACGTCCAGCAGGCCGCCCTGGCCCTGCGCCGCGACCTTGGGCACGCCGGTCAGCGGCTTGGACAACCCGCCCGGAATGCGCAGCAGCCGTAGACTGCCGGGACGTTCCGTGATCAGCACGCCGCCTTCCGGCAGAAAGGCCATGGCCCAGGGATGGTTCAGCCCGCCCACCACGGCCGTGACGCGCGCCGGGACGGATGCCGGCTCGGGCGCAGGCTGCGCAAATGCCGGCAATGCGGCCGACAGGCAGAACGACATGAACAACGCGCGCGCGATCGCGGCGGGACGTGACGGCATGGGCATCTCCGGCAACGGGTGGCGTACCATATCGGCCAGCAACGGAGATCCCCGTCCTTGCTCTCAGGAGACCCCATCTGATGAAACTGTACTACATGCCCGGCGCGTGCTCGCTCGCTTCCCACATCGTGCTGGAATGGATCGGCAAACCCTACGAAACACACAAGCTAAGCCGCGACGAGCTCAAGGCCCCGGAGTTCCTGAAGGTCAACCCGCTGGGCGCCGTGCCCGCGCTGGCGCACGACGGCTGGACCGTGACGCAGAACGCCGCGATCCTCGAGTACCTGGCTGAACACGCCCCGGAACTGAAGCTGCTGGGCGACGGCACGCCCCGCTCGCGCGCCGAAGTGCGCCGCTGGCTCGGCTTCATCAACTCGGACATCCACAAGACCTTCTCGATGATCTTCGGCGCCCCGCGTTTCCTGGGGGACGAGGCCGCGCAGAAGGAACTGGCCGCGTCCGCCTCGGCCCTGCTGAGCAAACTGTTCGCGCAGCTGGACGGACAGCTCACCGGCAAGTCCTACCTGACGGGCGACACGCCCTCCATCGCCGACGCCTATCTGTACGTGGTGCTGCGCTGGGCGCACGGCAAGGAAGTGAACCTGTCGGGCCTGGACAACCTGGCCGCGTTCTTCAAGCGCATGGAAGCCGACAAGGGCGTCCAGGCCGCATTGAAGGCCGAGGGCCTGTAAGGTCTTCAAGGGCTTGCGCGCACTGGCGCAAGCCCTCGGCGGGCAGCCTCCGGCGCCGCCAGATCAGGCGGCGCGCCCTCTTCCAGCGTCTTCTTGACCGCCGCCAGAAAGCGCCGCGCCAGCAAGGGCGGCGCGCTCAGATTCGAATGCGTGGCCCAGATCTCGACGCTGGCTTGCGGCGATATCGGGCGCAAGGCCATGTGCGCGGCCTGGTCCGGCGTCACGCACCAAGCGTCGACCAGCGCTGGCCCCAGGCCCTGCTGCACGAACGAACACGCAGTCACGGGCGAATGCACCTCGACCGCCGCGGCGCAGGCCGGCCCCTCGCCGAAGAAAGGCTTGAGCGCGCGCGCCAACGGCGTATCGCGCGGATAACCGATCCAGGCCGCCGTATTGAAATCCTCCGGCCGCACCACCTCGCGCGCCGCCAGCGGATGGCCGGCGGGCAGCGCGCAGATGATCGGTACCTGCGCCAGGCGCACCGACTGCAGATTGGGATGGTCAGGCGGCTGCATCGAAACGCCTATGTCCGCCTGGCCCGACAGGAAGTATGCCGCCAGTTCGTCGAAGGTCACGCTGCGGTAATCGACGCGCGCGTCCGCATTGCGGCCGCGGAAGCGGTCCAGCGCCATCGGAATGAGACGCTGCCCGAAACTGGCGCTGGCGACGATCTTGAGCATGCCCGCGCCCGACTGGCCCAGGCTGGCGGCCAGGTCATTCACGCGCTGGATACCGCCGTAGACCTGCTCCACCTCCGCGTACAGCCGCCGCGCCTCGGCGGTGGGCGACAGCCGGCTCTTCACCCGTTCGAACAGCTTGTAGCCCAAGCGGCTCTCGGTCAGCGCCAACACGCGGCTGACGGCGGGCTGCGACACATGCAACATGCGGCCCGCGCCGCTGATCGAACCGGCCATCATGATGGCGCGGAACACCTCGATCTGGCGCAGGTTCAAAGGCCGACCGGCAGTGGGTCCGACCTCGTCCGCGTAGGCATGCTCATCCATTTTTTCCCCTGGCAAATCAGCGCCAAACCGATAACGCCCGATTATAGGTTTTCGACATTTTTCGATGAGGGCGGGGACCGACCCGGGGTGTAACCTGCCGGCCTCAACACTAGAAAACCAGGGGAAATCCACCATGCACGGCAAACTCTTCCGCGGCCTTTCCGCGCTGGCGCTCGGCGCCGCCATGACGGCCACCGCCACCGCCGGCGCCTATCCCGACAAGCCCATCACCTTCGTGGTGCCGTCCGCCGCCGGCGGCTCGCCCGACGTGCTGTCGCGCCTGATCACGACCCAGCTGGCGCGCGACACCGGCGCCACGGTGGTGGTCGAAAACCGCCCCGGCGCCGCCGGCAATATCGGTATCGCCCTGGTCAAGCGCGCCGCGCCCGACGGCTATACCGTCGGCTACGGCAACATCAACACGCTGGCCGTGAACCGCTCGCTGTTCAAGCGCCTGCCCTACGACGTGGACGCCGACCTGACGCCCGTGGCCCATCTGTTCGACCTGTACAACGCGCTGATCGTGCCGGCCGACTCGCCCATCAAGAGCGTGCAGGACCTGATAGACCGCGCCCGCAAGGAACCCGGCCGCCTGTCCTACGGCGCCTCGGGCGTGGGCACCACCGGCCACATGGGCGGCGAACTCTTCAAGAGCATGGCGAAGGTCAACGTCATGTTCATTCCGTACAACGGCGGGCCCGCCGCGATCCAGGACCTGTTGGGCGGCCGGCTGGACTACCTGTTCGTCAACACCTCGGAAGCGACCCCGCTGGTCAAGAGCGGCAAGGTGCGCGCTATCGGCGTAAGCAGCCTGAAGCGCCTGGCGCTGATGCCCGACGTGCCCACGCTGGACGAAGCCGGCCTGAAGGGCTACGAAACCGTGGCCTGGGGCGGCGTAGTCGCGCCCAAGGGCACGCCGCCGGAAGTGGTGGCCACGCTGAACGCCGCCATCCAGAAGGCACTGCAGGCGCCCGAAGTCCGTACCGGCCTGGCCACGCTGGGCGCCGAACCGGCCAGCGGCTCGCCCGCCGAGTTCAAGCAGCTGATCGACCGTGAAACCGCCAAGTGGCAACGGATCATCGACGGCGCCGGCATCGAGAAACTCGACTGAATGAGCGCGCGCATGCTGCAAGCAGACTTCATCGTGGCGGGCGCCACGCTCGTCGACGGCACCGGCGGACCCGCCCGCCGGGGCGACCTGGCGGTGCATGACGGACGCATCGCGGCGGTGGGCGAATTCGCCCATCCCGCTGGCGTCCCTGTCATCGACGCTGGCGGCCTGGCGCTGGCGCCCGGATTCATCGATTCCCATACCCACGACGATGGCTACCTGCTGGCGCACCCGGACATGCTGCCCAAGGTCTCGCAGGGCATCACCACCGTGGTCACCGGCAATTGCGGCATCAGCCTGGCGCCGTTGGCCGGGACGGCGATCCCGCAGCCGCTGGACCTGCTGGGTCCGGCCGAGCTGTTCCGTTTCGCTACCTTCCGCGCCTGGATGGACGCGCTGCGCGCCGCGCCCGCCGCGGTCAACGTGGCGCCCCTGGTCGGCCACACCACGCTGCGCGTGGCCGTCATGGACGACACCTCGCGCGCCGCCGATGCGGACGAACGCGCCGCCATGCGCGAGCTGCTGCGGGAAGCGCTGGACGCGGGCGCCTTCGGCGTCTCCACCGGCACCTTCTATCCCCCGGCCAGCGCCGCGCCCACCGACGAGATCATCGACGTCTGCGCGCCGCTGCGCGGCCGTCCCGGCGTCTACGCCACCCATCTGCGCGACGAAGCCGACCACATCGTCCCGGCCATGGAAGAAGCGCTGCTAATCGGCCGCGAACTCGATTGTCGCGTGGTGTTCTCGCACCACAAGCTGGCGGGCGAACGCAACCACGGCCGCAGCCGCGAAACCCTGGACCTGATCAGCCGCGCCGCCGCCACCCAGGCGGTGTGCCTGGATTGCCATCCCTATCCCGCCACCTCCACCATGCTGCGGCTGGACCGCGCGCGGCTGGCCAGCCGCACCATGATCACCTGGTCCAAGGGCTACCCCGAGGCCACCGGCCGCGACTTCAGCGAGGTCATGGCGGAACTGGGCCTGGACGACGAGGCCGCCATCGCCCGCCTGACGCCCGCCGGCGCCATCTATTTCCTGATGGATCCGGCCGACGTCGGCCGCATCTTCTCGCATCCGCTGACCATGGTGGGCTCGGACGGCCTGCCCTTCGACCCGCATCCGCACCCCCGCCAATGGGGCACCTTCACCAACGTGCTGCGCGCCATGGTGCGCGAACAGCGCCTGCTGACGCTGGAAACCGCCATCCACAAGATGACCGGCCTCGCCGCGGACCAATACGGCATCGCCGAGCGCGGCCTGCTGCGGGAGGGGTATCATGCTGACCTGGTGCTGTTCGATCCCGCCACGGTGACAGATGTGGCCACTTTTTCAGCTCCCATTCAGGCAAGCCAGGGTATCCAATCGGTTTGGGTCAATGGCAGGCAGGTCTGGGACGGGGAACGAACCGGCGCCGAACGCCCGGGCCAAGTCTTGGCGCCCGGGACCGCATTACCTCGGAGTGAATAACGTGAACAGCTATTCCCAGGGTTGTTACCTGGGTGTATTGGGCGGCATGGGCCCCATGGCGGGCGCCGCCTTTGCCCTGCGTCTGGCGGCGCTGACGCCCGCCGCGATCGACCAGCAGCACATCCCCACGCTGCTGCGCAACGACCCCCGCATTCCCGACCGATCCAGCGCCTACATGGCCGGCGGCGAGAATCCCCTGCCCTACATGCAGGACGGCGTGCGCTTCCTGCAGAACGCCGGCGCGCAGCTCATCGCCATTCCATGCAACACGGCCCACCTCTGGTACGACCAGATCGCCGCGTCCACCGACCTGCCCGTGCTGCACATCATCCAGGCCGTCATCGACGACCTGCGCCGCCTCGGCCTGCCTACCGGCCGCATCGGCCTGATGGGCACCGCCGCCACGCTGAAGCTGGGCCTGTACCAGCGCCATCTGGAAGCGCAAGGCTACGCGTGCATCGTGCCGGACGACGATGAAGTCGAACGCTATTGCATGGGGTCGATCCGCGCGGTCAAGGCCAACCGCCTCGAAGACGCCTATGCCCCGGCCGCCGAGTGCATCGCCCGCCTCAAGGCGCGCGGCGCGGACGCCGTCGTGCTGGGCTGCACCGAACTGCCCCTGGCCGTGCCGCACGCGTTGCGCCCCAGCCTGGGCGTGACCTTGACGGATTCCATCGACGCGCTGGCGCGCGCGGCCATCGCCCATTACCAGGCCGAACAGCTGCTGGCGGCCTGAGCAGCCTGGCGCGCCCGGCACCCGCCCGTGGCCAGCGAAAAAAAAGGCGCATCTTCCGATGCGCCCCAATTTCCCTTCGCGGGGAATAGCCATCAACCGCCCAGATACGCCTTGCGCACCTGGTCGTTGACCAGCAGGTTGGCGCCGGTGTCCTGCAACACCACGCGCCCGTTTTCCAGCACATAGCCGCGGTCGGCCACGCCCAGCGCCTTGTTGGCGTTCTGTTCGACCAGGAACACCGTCACGCCCTGCTCGCGGATCTCGCGGATGATGTCGAAAATCTGGGCGATCACCAGCGGGGCCAGGCCCAGCGTCGGTTCGTCCAGCAGCAACAGGCGCGGACGCGTCATCAGCGCGCGGCCGATGGCCAGCATCTGCTGCTCGCCGCCCGACATCAGGCCGGCGCGCTGGCTGGCGCGCTCTTTCAAGCGCGGAAACAGCCCGTACACGTGGTCGATGCCCGCCTGGATCTCGTCGCGCTTGGCGAAGAAACCGCCCATCATCAGGTTCTCGGCCACGGTCAGGTCCTTGAAGACCCGCCGCCCCTCCGGCGAAATGGCGATGCCATTGCGCATGATGTGGTGCGTGTCCTTGTGGGTGATGTCCTCGCCCTCGAACGTGATCGTGCCTTCCTTGGCGCGAGGGTTGCCGCAGACGGTCATCAGCAGCGTCGTCTTGCCCGCGCCGTTGGCGCCGATCAGCGTGACGATCTCGCCCTTGTTGACTTCAACCGACACCCCGTTCAGCGCCTGGATGGCGCCGTAGTAGGTATGAATGTTATCCAGCTTCAGCATTATTCCTCCCCCAGGTACGCCTTGATGACGCGCTCGTCGTTGCGCACCTGCTCGGGGGTGCCGGTAGTGATGGGCTTGCCGTGCTCCATGACCAGGATGCGGTCGGAGATGCCCATGATCAGGCTCATGTCGTGCTCGATCAGCAGCACCGCGACGCCGAACTCGCGCCGCAGTTGATCGATCAGCGACTGCAGATCGCGTTTCTCATGAGGATTCAGGCCAGCGGCCGGCTCGTCCAGCATCAGCAGACGCGGCTTGGTGATCATGCAGCGCGCGATCTCCAGGCGGCGCTGGTGGCCGTAGGCCAGATTGCCCGCTTCGCGGTTGGCGAACTCGCGCAGGCCCATGAAATCCAGCCATTGCGCCGCGCGCGCTAGCGCGTCGGTCTCGGACTGGCGATAGGACTTGAGCTTGAGCAGGCCCGGCAGCAGCCGCGATTCCACCTGGGTGTGCTGCGCGACCAGCAGGTTTTCCAGCACGGTGAGCTGCTTGAACAGGCGCACGTTCTGGAACGTGCGCACCAGCCCGTGGCGCGCCACTTTGTGGCTGGGCAAACCAGTGATGGACTTGCCGTCCATGGTGATGTCGCCCGCCGTCGGCGCATAAAAGCCGCCCACGCAGTTGAACACCGTGGTCTTGCCCGCCCCATTGGGGCCGATGATGGCGAACACCTCGTCGGATTTGACTTCGAACGCCACGCTGTCCACGGCCAACAGGCCGCCGAACCGCATGGTCAGTCCGGATACTTTCAGCAATGCCTCGCTCATTTAGCCAGCTCCACGTGGGGACGCTTCATGGGCAACAACCCCTGCGGACGCCACATCATCATCAATACCATCACCAAGCCGAACATCAGCATCCGGTACTCGGCGAATTCGCGCGCCACTTCCGGCAGCACCGTCAGCAGCACGGCCGCCAGGATCACGCCCACCTGCGAGCCCATGCCGCCCAGCACCACGATGGCCAGGATCAGCGCGGATTCGATGAAGGTGAAGGACTCCGGGTTCACCATGCCCTGGCGCGCCGCGAAGAAGGCGCCGCCGAAACCAGCGAACATGGCGCCCAGCGTGAACGCGGACAGCTTGATGCGCGTGGGATTCAATCCCAGCGAACGGCAGGCGATCTCGTCCTCGCGCAGCGCTTCCCATGCGCGTCCGACCGGCATGCGGATCAGCCGGGTGGACACGAACAGCGTGGCCAGCGCCAGCAGCAGCGCCATCAGGTACAGATAGACCACCATGTGCTGGTTCTGGAAGGTCCAGCCCATGAATTCATGGAACGTGGTGCCCCCTTCCGTGCTGGCGCGGCGCGTCATCTCCATGCCGAACACCGTCGGCTTGGGAATGCCCGAAATACCGTCCGGGCCGCCCGTCAGCGTGTTCAGGTTGATCAGCAGCAGGCGGATCATTTCACCGAAGCCCAAGGTCACGATCGCAAGATAGTCCCCGCGCAGCCGCAATACCGGAAAGCCCAGGATGAAGCCGAACAGTGCCGACATGGCGCCCGCGAACGGCAGCGCTTCCCAGAAGCTCCAGCCGCCCCAGTGGTAGAGCAAGGCGTAGGTATAGGCGCCCACCGCGTAGAAACCCACGAAACCCAGATCCAGCAGGCCCGCGAAACCGACCACGATGTTCAGCCCCAGGCCCAGCATCACGTAGATCAGCACCAGCGTGGCGATGTCCACCGAGCTGCGCCCGGCGAAGAACGGCCAGATCACCGCGATCGCCAGCAACAGCAGCGCAAGCGGCTTGTGGGTCCTGGCCGGCGCGGCCGGCAGCGTGGGCATGCGGGTCTTCAGCTTCTGGAACGGCTTGACGATCCAGGGGCGCAGCAGCTGGAAGAAGAAGACCACCGCGGCGGCAATCGCCACCAGCGACCAGTTCGACTCCATCGTGGTGCGCGCGCCCTGGCGGATCAGCTGCAGGCCGAAGACGGGGGTGACGATGACGGCCGTCAGCACGGCCGCCATGGTGGCGTTTTTCAGATTGTTGTTCGACATCAGACTTTTTCCACCTCAGGTTTGCCCAACAGCCCGGTGGGACGGAACAGCAGGATCAGGATCAGCAGCGAGAACGCCACGATGTCCTTGTACTGTGAGGAGATGTAGGCAGCCGCGAAGGTCTCGGCCAGTCCGAGCAGCACGCCGCCCAGCATGGCGCCGGGAATGCTGCCGATGCCGCCCAGCACCGCCGCGGTAAAGGCCTTGATGCCGGCCAGAAAGCCGATGAAGGGATTGAGCTTGCCGATGGTGATGGCGATCAGCACGCCGCCCACCGCCGCCAGGATCGCGCCCATCACGAAGGTGAAGGAGATCACGCGGTTGGTGTCGATGCCCAGCAGGTTCGCCATGTGCATGTCCTGCGAGCAGGCGCGCGAGGCGCGGCCCATGCGGGAATACTTGATGAACAGCGTCAGCCCGATCATCAGCAGCACCGTGACCACGATGATCATGATGCGCGAATACGGCACCGTCACGTCGAAATCGGTGCCCATGTGGAACTGCACGGCGCCGGACACCAGCGATGGCACGGCCATGTCGCGCGCGCCCTGGCCCAGGGCCACCCAGTTCTGCAGGAAGATCGACATGCCGATGGCCGAGATCAGCGCCACCAGGCGTGGGCTGCCGCGCACGGGCCGGTAGGCGACGCGCTCGACGCTGAAGCCGTAGATGCCGGTGACGACGATGGACACGACCAGCATGGCCGCGATGATGAACGGCAGCGGCAAGCCGCTATTGGTGCCGATGGCCGTCAAAGTGACCAGGCCGACATAGGCGCCGATCATGTAGATTTCGCCGTGAGCGAAGTTGATCATACCGATGATGCCGTAGACCATTGTGTAGCCGATGGCAATCAACGCATAGATCGCGCCCAGAGACAATCCATTGAAGAATTGCTGGGTAAGTTGGGGTATGAGGTCAGACATTATTTCTCTTGCTCCAAATGGTTCCGGCCCCGGTGGAGAGACCCGGAGCCGGAAACCTGGGCGTATTTTATAAGGGCCTGGCATCTGCGCCCGCCGGCCGCACAGCGCTTTTGGCGCTTCGCTACGCGGATTACGGCAGAACGAGGACGACAGGCCCTACACGCCGGCGATGCCGGCGGGATCGCGAGTTTACAGCTGGGTCTTCTTGCCGTCCTTGTCCCATTTGTAAACGGCAAACTCGAAGTTCTTCAGGTCGCCCTTGGCGTCGTACTCGACCTTGCCGATACCGGTGTTGAAGGTGGTCTTGTGCATGTAGTCGGCCACCTTGGCGGGATCTTCGCCCACGGCGTTGATGCTGTCGGCCAGGATCTGCACGGCGGCGTACGCCGGCATCTGGAAGGCGCCGTCCGGATCGCGCTTGGCGTCCTTGAAGGCCTTCACGATGCTCTCGTTGCCGGGCAGCTTGGTGAAGTCGGCGGGCAGCGTGACCAGCAGGCCTTCGATCGCCGGGCCGGCGATGGCCACCAGATCCTGGTTGGCGGTGCCTTCCGGACCCATGAACTGGACCTTCAGGCCCTGTTCACGCGACTGGCGCAGCAGCAGGCCGAGTTCCGGGTGGTAGCCGCCGAAGTAGACCAAGTCCACGCCGGCCGACTTGAGCTTGGTGATGATGGCCGAGTAATCGCTGTCGCCGACGTTGATGCCTTCGAACATGGCGACGTTCACGCCTTCCTTGCCCAGCGCATCCCGAACCTGGGTGGCCACGCCCGAACCGTAGGTCTGCTTGTCGTGCAGCACGGCAACCTTCTTGGGCTTGAGCGTCTTGGCGATGTAGCCGGCGGCGTACGGGCCTTGCTGGTCGTCGCGGCCGATGGTGCGGAAGAAGAAGTGCGGCTTGATCGTGTCGGTGACCAGGGGCGAGGTCGCGCCCGGAGTGATGCCGACGATGCCCTCTTCTTCGTAGACCTTCACGGCGGCCACGGTCACGCCCGAGCATGCATGGGCCACGGCGAACTTGGCGCCGGAGTTGACCACGCGGTTGGCGGCCGGCACGGCCTGCTTGGGTTCGCAGCCGTCGTCGATGAGGATGGGTTCGAGCTTCTTGCCCTTGACGCCGCCCTTGGCGTTGATGGTCTCGATCGCGGTCAATGCGCCGGCCTGGATCTGGTCGCCGTATTGCGTATTGGGGCCGGTCATGGGCTGGGGAATGCCAATCTTGATCGTGTCGGCGGCGTGCGCGGCGCCAGCCAAGGCAAGTGCCCCAAGCGCCATGGCTACCGGGGTAAGGCGATTCAGAAACTTCATGCGGAGTTCTCCAGCGAGGTTTTGAGCGGCTCTGTCCGACGCGGTTTATCGGTTGGGTAATCCGTTAATCCTCGTCGCCCGTCGCCGGCTTCTTGGGCAAAAACACGGTGTGGGCGGTATTCTGGAAGCAAGCCGCCATACTGTCACTGCGTGTAATCCCCAATATTTCGGCAAGCGCCTTTAATCGTGACGGATAGCGGCGGCAAGCCCATGAAATCGCTAGAGAATCCGCAAGCAGGCCTTATTTAATATCTGGCGCGGCGAACGGAATCGTGCTTGGCAATTAATATAAGCCGTCCATTAATACACTGTTTAAATACGCATTTAAATACAGTGCTTACGCCAGACTTACGAATAATGGCGCGCGCCACGATTCCGGAGCCGATTATGCCTGGCCGGCGCCTTGGCTGTGGTCCATGGCGCGCCTGCGCAACAAGGCCGTGAAAGCCCTGCCCGCCCGGGTTTGCGGCCGTGCATTGTTGAACAGCAGGCCCGGCGTGCGCATGGGCGTCGGATTCTCCAAGGGAATCATGCGCAACCCGGGATCCCGGGCAATGGCGCTGGCTGCGGCAATGGCGCCCACGTGCATGCGCGCCACCATCCCCAGCATCGCCGCGATGGTGTTCATTTCCGCGACGACCTCGGGCGCGGCGCCGGCGGCCTGGAAGCACTCGTCCAGCATCCGACGCGTCGAGAATCCCGACGGCAGCAGCACCAGCGGTTCGCGATGCAATTCAATCATGCGAATGCGCCGGCGCGCCGCCAGCGGATGGCTGGCGGACACTACCAGGACCAACTCTTCGTTGAACAAGGGTTCGAAACGCAGCTCGCTCGGCGCCTCGGGCCGGTACGCCACGCCTACGTCCAGTTCGCTGGCCTCCAGTTTCCGGGCTATGGCGTCAGCGGGCAGTTCCTCGATCACGATCTTCACGCTGGGACTGCGGCGCAACAGCTGCGCCACGCAGTCGGGAATGAAATTCAGGTTGAACGTGTGGGTGGTGCCGACGCGAACCTCGCCGGTCGTCTGCGCCAGGTCCTGCTTGATTTCCCCCAGCCCCTGATCGATCTCCTTCAATGCCCGCAGCGCATAGGCCAGGAAGGTTTCACCCGCTTCGGTCATGAACACGCGCTTGCCGATGCGCTCGAATAAAGGCTGGCCAATCTCATCCTCCAGCTGGCGTATCTGGTGGGACAAGGTCGACTGCGTCACGTGCACCCGTTCCGCAGCGCGCGTGAAGTTCAGTGAACCGGCCAGGGCGATGAAATACCTGAGATGCCGCAGTTCCATGACGCAAGCCCCCCAAACAATCGATGGCATCAATGACAATGGACGATATTAATCATTTTTGTCTTTTCATGGAGGCCGATAGCCTATCGATTCGCAGCAAACGCAAGAGGAAGAAACTCATGTCCAAGGTCTTGGATGGCATCACCGTCATCGAGCAGGGAACATTCATCACCGGCCCGGCGGCGGGGATGCTGCTCGCCGATCTGGGGGCCAACGTCATCAAGGTGGAGCAGCCCGGCACGGGAGATCCGTTCAGGGCCTTCAAGGATGGCCTTTACAGCCCCCATTACCAAACCTACAACCGCAACAAGCGCAGCATAGAAATCGACGTCCGAAAGCCGTCCGACGCGCAGGTATTCGACGATCTGATACGCGAGGCGGACGTCTATATCCAGAACTTCCGCCCTGGTGCCGCCGAGCGGCTGGGCGCGGGCGAAACGCGCCTGCGCGCCATCAACCCGCGCCTTGTCTATTGCGCGATCAGCGGCTTCGGCCAGACTGGCCCCGCCGCCGGGCGACCGGCCTATGACACGGTGGCACAGGCCGCCAGCGGCTTTCTCAATCTGCTCGTAAACCCAGCCAACCCACGCGTCGTGGGCCCGGCCATCGCAGATGCGCTGACGGGTTTCTACGCCGCCTACGGCATACTCGGCGCACTGGTCGAGCGCGCCCGCACGGGCGTCGGCCGCAGCGTGGAGGTGTCCATGCTGGAAGCCATGTGCCATTTCAACCTCGACGCGTTCACGCACTTCTTTGCCGAAGGCGAAGTCATGGGTCCGTTTAGCCGGCCCAGCGTGTCCCAGTCCTATGCCCTCGCCTGCGCCAACGGAAAGAAGCTGGCCCTGCACATGTCCTCGCCCGAAAAGTTTTGGCGCGGACTGGCCAATGCCATCGAGCGGCCCGACATCCTGCAAGACCCACGCTTCGCCACCCGCGCCGGCCGCATCACCCACCACGAGCAGTTGATCAGCGTGCTCGGCGAAGTCTTCGCCTTGCGGACCCGAGAGGAATGGTGCCAGCGCCTTGCAGCCGAAGACGTACCGCACGCGCCCATGTACGACACCGCCGAAGCGCTGCAAGACCCGCAGGCGCGGCACCTCCAGCTGGAGATAGAGGGTACACACCCCACGCTGGGACGATGGCGCACCGTGCGCTCGCCGGTCAGCTTCGACGGCCAGCGCGCCAGCTCAGTCATTCCGCCGCCCGTGCTGGGCGAACACAACGCAGAGATCCGCGGCGCGCTCGCGGCCCGCAAGCCCCAACCTGACTCCCGGGACCCGTCATGAAAATAGGCAAGGCAACCATACCCCGCAGCGCCATCTGCACCTCGGACGAACATGCGATCGTGGTGCGCGGCGAGGATCTGTGCAAGGACCTGATAGGCAAGATCTCCTTTACCGACTACTTCCATCTGTTGGTCACTGGCCGCCGGCCCGATGCCGCCGCCACGGCGGTGCTGGACGCAACACTGGTCGCCATCGCCGAACATGGCTTGGTGCCCAGCGTGCAGGCTGCGCGCATGACGCTGGCCGCCGCGCCGGACGCCATGCAGGGCGCGGTCGCAGCCGGCCTGCTCGGCTGCGGGTCAGTCATATTGGGCGCCTCGGAGACCGCTGGCCGCCTCTTCGCCGAAATCAAGGACTGCGCGGAACAGGGCCAACTGGACCTGGACGCGGCGGCGCTCGAGGTTCTGAAGCGCTATCGCGCCGACGGCAAGGCCATCCCGGGCTACGGCCACCCGCTGCACAAAACGCGGGATCCGCGCGTGGCGCGGCTGTTCGCAGTCGCGCGGGACCGCGGTTCGGACCAGACCTATATCGAGATCGCGGAAGCCGTGGAGCGACAAATCCCGGGCGTGCTCGGCAAGGCGCTCAAGCTGAATGTGTCCGCCGCCATTCCCGCAGTGCTGCTGGGCGCCGGCTTCCCGCTGCCTGCCCTGCGCGGCGTGCCCTTGCTGGCGCGCACCGCCGGCCTGATCGCACACCTGAACGAAGAGCTGCAACAACCCGCGGGCTTCGCGCTGTCGTACCAAGCCACCCGCGAACTGCAGTACGACGGCAAGGTTCCAGACGGATTCGGAAACACGGACCGCTGAACGCACGCCGCGGGCTGCCTGCTGCACGCGTGGCGGGCAGCGCCAAGCGGCGCATGATAAACATAGGAGACAAACACCATGACCGTTTCTCGCCCGAGGCCTGTACCCGGCTGCCCCGCCCGCCGCGCGTTCGCCGCACTGGCCCTGCTTGCCAGTGGGCTAGGCCTGGCGGCCCAGCCCGCGCGCGCCGCGGACTACCCCGAACGTCCGATCAAAATGATCGTGCCGTTCGGTCCCGGCACCACCACCGACACCGTCGCCCGCATGATGGGCGACGCCATGGCGAAATCGCTGGGCCAACCCGTCATCATCGAGAACAAGGCGGGCGCGGGTGGTTCCATCGGCACCGAATTCGTCGCCCGTTCGCCAGCGGACGGCTACACCGTCATCATGGGCACCGTCGGCACGCATGCCATCAACAAGGCGCTGTATCCGAAGCTGGGCTATGACCCCTTGCGCGACTTCACGTCCGTCGCCATGGTCGGCTCCACGCCCACCCTGCTGGTGGTCGGCGCCGGCTCGCCGATCCGCGATCTCAAGGACCTGGCCGCCGCAGCCGCGAAACCGGGCGGAGTCAGCTTTGCCTCGGCCGGCACCGGTACCTCGGGACACTTGGCGGGAGAGTTGTTGAAATCGCGCCTGGGCGGCACCATGGTGCACATCCCCTACAAGGAAGGCAGCCAGGCGCTGACCGACGTCATGTCGGGCCAAGCCCAGTTCATGTTCTACCACCCCATTGCCGTGCTGCCGCACATCAAGTCCGGCAAGCTGCGCGCGCTGGGCGTTTCCGGCATGCGGCGCAGCGCGTCCGCGCCGGACGTGCCGACCATCGCCGAACAGCTGGGTGGAAATTTCGACCTGCAAGCGTGGTTCATGATCTACGCGCCAGCCGCAACTCCCGCCCCGGCCCTGCAAAAGCTGCGTGACACCGCTGCAGCCGCTCTGGCGAATCCGGACATCATGACCAAGCTGGAGGCCCAAGGGGTGGAGAAGAACAACGTGCCGATGGCGGACATCGACAAGTTCGGACAGGACGAACTGGCGAAATGGTCGGACCTGATCAGGCAGTCCGGCGCCCAGGCCAACTAGCGGCCGGCCGCAGCTACGGAACCCGACGGCGCCCTGGCAAGGCGCCATCCCGTCAAGCGTTGGCCGGCTTCGCCAGATTCCACATCAGCGCCCGGAACGGCGCCAGCATGCTGATATTGACCGCGAGCTTGATCGCCAGGTCGCCCATCATCCAGGTCATCCACGGCGCGCCAGTCGCGGCGAAGGCGACGCTGAAGAACACCGCGGTGTCCAGGATCGCGCCCAGCACGCCCGACACCAGCGGCGCGCGCCACCAGCGCTGGTCGCGCAGGCGGTCGAACACCTGGATGTCGACCAGCTGCGCGCAGATGTAAGCCAGGCCCGAGGCCAGCGCGATGCGCGGCGAAGCCACCCATACCGACACCACCAGGGCCGCGCCAAAGCCGAACCAGACCACCCGGCGCGCGGCCGCCGGGCCGAAACGGCGGTTCAGCACATCGGTGACCAGGAACGCGATCGGGTAGGACAGCCCGCCCCAGGTCAGCCAGTCATTCAGCGGCACCTGGACCAGGATGTTCGAGCCCACCACCACCACCAGCATGCACAGCACGGCAATGGCGAACTGCGGCCGGCTCATCAGCGCAAAGCGCCGGGAGGCCGCGTTCCCGCCTGCGGCCGTCATTTTCCGAACTCCTCCGCCAGCTCGCGCGAGCGTTGGGCGGCGGCAGCCATGGCGTTCTCGACGATGCCGGCAAAGCCCGCGGCGCCGAAGGCGTTGAGCGCGGCGGCCGTGGTGCCGCCCTTGGAGGTCACGCGTTCGCGCAAGGTAGACAGCGGCTCCGAGGATTCCGCCGCCAGGCGCGTGGCGCCGGCCAGGGTGCCGAGCGCCAGCTGCTTGGCCTGTTCGGCCGTCAGGCCGACCTTCTGGCCACCCGCCACCAGCGCTTCCAGGAACAGGAAGACATAGGCCGGACCGCTGCCGGACAAAGCCGTCACGCCGTCGAGCGCGGCATCGTCGGCCACCCACACCACTTCGCCCACGCTGGACAGCAAACGGCCGGCCAGTTCGCGGTCGGCGGCGTCCACCCCGTCCAGCGCCGCCAGGCCGGTGATGCCGGCGCCCACCAGGGCGGGCGTATTGGGCATGCAGCGCACCAGCCGCTTGAACGGCGCTTCGGGCGTGCCCAGCCAGGCGGCCAGCGTGTCGGCGCGTATGCCAGCCGCCACGCTTACCACCAAAGTGTCTTCGCGCAGCCATTGACGCGCGGAAGCCACAACGTCTTTCATGTTCTGTGGCTTGACAGCGAACACCCAGACGCGACACCGCGCCAGGGCCTCGCCCGGGGCCGCCGCGGTGGTCATTCCGCGAGCCTGCCAGGCGGCGTGCGAATCCTGGTTTATGTCAATGACATGAATGTGGTCAGCGGCGCATACTTTGCCGGCCAGTCCCGAGGCCAGGGCGGCTGCCATATTGCCGCCGCCAATGAACGCAATCGAAAGTTCGTTTTTCATAGGGGCCGATTGTAGACGGTAGTGCTCATTGGGGAAAAAAAGAAAAATGTTCGTTCGCGCCTGAAACGCGCAATTTGACAGGCGTTTAGAGTGATGTGAAAGTCACGCTTTTGTCACAAACAATTCATAAGGTGTCGTGTTTTCCGCGCCCGGACAACCCGGTCGCGTCACGCCCAACTGGAGGAACCTCTCTATGCGATCCCATCGTATTGCCCTAACCTTTGCCGCCATCATGACGGCTTTCGCAGGCGCCTCCGCGCATGCCGCCACCGAGATCCAATTCTGGCACTCGATGGAAGGCGCGCTGGGCGACCGCGTGAACGGCCTGGTCGACGAATTCAACAAAAAGAACCCCGACTACCAAATCAAGGCAGTCTACAAGGGCAACTACGGTGAATCCATGAATGCCGGCATCGCCGCGTTCCGCGCCGGCAATGCCCCCGACATCCTCCAGGTGTTCGAAGTCGGCACCGCCACCATGATGTACGCCAAGGGCGCCATCAAGCCGGTGCAGCAGATGTCCGAGGAAGTGGGCAACCCGATCGATCCCAAGGAATTCATCGGCGCCGTGGCCGGCTACTACTCGTCGGCCGACGGCAAGCTGGTGTCGATGCCCTTCAACAGCTCGACCGTGGTGTTCTACTACAACAAGGACGCCTTCAAGAAGGCAGGCCTGGACGCCGACAAGCCGCCCAAGACCTGGGAAGAGCTGGCCGCCGCCGGCCAGAAGCTGAAGGCCGCCGGCCAGGAATGCGGCTACACCACCTCCTGGCCGTCGTGGGTCCAGCTGGAAACGTTCTCGGCCTGGCATAACGTGCCTTACGCCACCAAGGACAACGGTTTCGGCGGCCTGGACGCCCGCATCGCCATCAACACCCCGCTGCACGTGCGCCACCTGGACAACCTGGCCAAGCTGGGCAAGGAAGGCATCTTCATGTACGGCGGCCGCGGCGACGAGCCGAACTCGCTGTTCATCAGCGGCAAGTGCGCCATGATCACCGGCTCGTCCGGCCTGCGCGCCAACATCGCCAAGAACGCCAAGTTCGAATTCGGCACCTCGACCCTGCCCTACTACGCCGACGTCCAAGGCGCGCCCCAGAACACCATCATCGGCGGCGCTTCGCTGTGGGTCTTCGCCAACAAGAAGCCGGAAACCTACAAGGGCGTAACCGCGTTCTTCAAGTTCCTGGCCAGCCCGGAAATCGCCGCCCGCTGGCACCAGCAGACCGGCTACGTGCCTGTCACCAAGGCCGCCTACGAGCTGACCAAGAAGGAAGGCTTCTACGACAAGAACCCGGGCACCGAAGTCGGCGTCAAGCAATTGAACGTTGAAACCACCGCCCAATCCCGCGGCCTGCGCCTGGGCTTCCTGCCGCAGATCCGTGAAATCGAAGATGCCGAAATCGAACGCATCGTGTCCGGCAAGGTCACTGCCAAGGACGGCGCCGAGAACATCGTCAAGCGCGGCAACGAACTGCTGGAAAAATTCGAGAAGAGTGTAAAGTAACGCCCTTCCGCGATACCGCCCGGCCCTGTCAATCGGTATTTTCCATGCCGTAACAAGGACTTGGGCTGGTTTGCACTAGGCAGTACAAGGCTTAAGGCCCTGGGTTTTTAGGGCTTTAAGCCTGTCGCATTTTACGAAGGCGGTTTCAGGCGGCGGTTACTCCAACCGCCGCTTTTCTGTACCTTGGGTTCCCCCTATGGAAAAACGTGTTGTATTCGGGCACAAGACCTTGCCCTATCTGCTGCTCCTGCCGCAGATCATCATTACCGTGGTCTTCTTCTTCCTGCCTGCCGGCCAGGCCATGTGGCAATCGCTGCGGCTGGAAGATGCTTTCGGACTGTCCTCCGAGTTCGTCGGACTGGACAATTTCAAGGAACTGTTCGCGCAACAGGCCTACCTGGATTCCTTCCGCGTCACCGCCGTCTTCTCGATCCTCGTGGCGGTGGTCGGCCTGGGCGTGTCCTTGCTGCTGGCCGTCATGGCAGATCGCGTCATCCGCGGCGCCGGCCTCTACAAGACGCTGCTGATCTGGCCCTACGCCGTCGCCCCTGCCGTGGTCGGTGTGCTGTGGCTGTTCATGTTCTCGCCGTCGGTCGGCATCCTGGCGGTGGCGCTGAACCACTCCGGCGTCGACTGGAACCCGCGTTTGAACGGCAATCAGGCCATGACCCTGGTGCTGATCGCCGCCGTGTGGAAGCAGGTGTCGTACAACTTCCTGTTCTTCCTGGCCGGCCTGCAGTCGATTCCGCGCTCGCTCATCGAAGCCGCCGCGATCGACGGCGCCAGCCCGTCGCGCCGCTTCTGGAGCATCGTGTTCCCGCTGCTCTCGCCCACCACCTTCTTCTTGCTGGTGGTCAACATCATCTACGCCTTCTTCGACACCTTCGCCGTGGTGGACACGACCACGCAGGGCGGTCCGGGCACGTCGACCTCGATCCTGGTCTACAAGGTGTACAGCGACGGCTTCCGCGGCCTGGACCTCGGCTCGTCCGCGGCGCAGTCGGTGGTGCTGATGTTCATTGTGATTGCCTTGACGGTCGTGCAGTTCCGCTACGTCGACCGCAAAGTGCAGTATTGATTTTGTCCGAGGCTATAAACAATGGTTGAACGCCGTCCCTGGCTGGATATTCTGGCCCACGTCATTCTGCTCTGCGGCGTGGCGATGGTGGCATTTCCGCTTTACGTCACTTTCGTCGCGTCCACCCAGACCGCGCAGGAAGTGGCGTCCGCGCCGATGTCCCTCATCCCCGGCAAGCATTTCGTCGACAACTACATGCAGGCGCTGTTCGGCGGCTCGTCCGGCGGTTCGTCGGGCGCGCCCGTGGGCCGCATGATGTACGTCAGCCTGATCATGGCGCTGGCGATTTCCATCGGCAAGATTGCCATCTCGCTGCTGTCGGCCTTCGCGGTGGTCTACTTCCGCTTCCCCGGCCGCATGTTCTTCTTCTGGATGATCTTCGTCACGCTGATGCTGCCCGTCGAAGTCCGCATCGCGCCCACCTACAAGGTCGTGGCCGATCTCGGCCTGCTCAACAGCTACGCCGGCCTGACCCTGCCGCTGATCGCCTCGGCGACGGCGACCTTCCTGTTCCGCCAGTTCTTCCTGACGGTGCCCGACGAGCTGATCGAGGCCGCGCGCATCGACGGCGCGGGCCCGGTGCGCTTCTTCCGCGACGTGCTGCTGCCCTTGTCCAAGACCAGCATCGCCGCGCTGTTCGTGATCCAGTTCATCTATGGCTGGAACCAGTACCTGTGGCCGCTGCTGGTGACCACGCAGGAAGACATGTACCCCGTCGTCATCGGCATCAAGCGGATGATCAGCGGCGGCGACAGCGTGACCGAATGGAACATCACCATGGCCACCGCCATGCTCGCGATGATCCCGCCGGCGCTGGTCGTCATCCTGATGCAGAAATGGTTCGTCAAGGGTCTGGTCGACACTGAAAAGTGACGCTTACCCACGCTCTCGCCCCCGAACACGACTCCGAACACGAATAACTCATGGCTACTCTAAGCTTCCGCAACGTCAAGAAAACCTATGCCGGCAACGTGCCGGTCATCCATGGCATCGACATGGACGTCAAGGATGGTGAATTCATCGTCATCGTCGGCCCCTCCGGCTGCGGCAAATCCACGCTGATGCGCATGGTCGCCGGCCTGGAAACCGTCACCGGCGGTGAAATCCTCATCGACGACAAGGTCGTCAACAACCTGGAACCCGCCGAGCGTGACATCGCGATGGTGTTCCAGAACTACGCGCTCTACCCCCACATGACCGTGTTCGAGAACATGGCCTACGGCTTGAAGATCCGCAAGTTCTCCAAGGACGAGATCAAGAAGCGCGTGGACGCGGCAGCACAAATCCTGGAACTGGGCCATCTGCTGGACCGCCGCCCGCGCGCGCTGTCCGGCGGCCAGCGCCAGCGTGTCGCCATGGGCCGCGCCATCGTGCGCGAACCCAAGGTGTTCCTGTTCGACGAACCGCTGTCGAACCTGGACGCCAAGCTGCGCGTGGCGATGCGCCTGGAAATCATGAAGCTGCACCGCCGCCTGGGTACCACCAGCCTGTACGTGACCCACGACCAGGTCGAGGCCATGACCCTGGCGCACCGCATGATCGTCATGTACCAGGGCGTGCCCGAGCAGATCGGCACGCCGATGGAAGTGTTCGAAAAGCCCGCCTCGACCTTCGTGGCCGGCTTCATCGGCTCGCCGCCGATGAACCTGATGGAAGTCAACGTGGCGGGCGACGGCACGGTGCAGACGCTGGACGGCACCGCGCTGGAGATCTCGCCGCTGCAGGTGCCCTCGCAGGTGCGCGGCCGCAAGATCATCATGGGCATGCGCCCCGAGCACATGCTGCTGAACACCCAGGGCGTGCCGGCCGAAGTCGAGATGGTCGAAACGCTGGGCTCCGAGCAACTGGTCCACAGCCGCTGCGGCAAGAGCATGCTGGTCGTGCGCTGCACCACGCGCCAGTTGTCGGAGTCCTCCGCCAAGGTCGGCGACCGCGTCAACCTGGGCCCGGACGGCCGCCATCCGCTGCACTGGTTCGAGGCCGACAGCGGCCGCCGCGTGCAAGGCCTGTAAAGCCACATCCCTGGACGCAAGCGGCGGCGACGCCCGCCCGCTTGCGCCTTGCCCGCTCCCGGCCGGGAACGGGCTTTCCCCCCGATCAATACGAGTACGTCATCATGGTCCCGATGGTGTACTGCGCGCGGTCCTTTACGATGGGGCTGTCCGCCGCGTCACCGTACAGGCGCCGTGCTTCCGCCGCCGTGGTCCACGACCAGGACTTGGAGAGCGGCACCGTCCAGGTGGCGCCCAGGCCGATGCTTTCGAGACCGCCCTTGGGCGTGTACTTGCGGTAGCCGGACTTCGCCGACTGGTTGCCGCTTACGCCATACCAGGTGCGCATGTAGTTGCCGTCGCCGAAGGTGCCGGACAGCGCCAGCGATATCGCCCCGGCGCTGCCCTCGTACACCGTGGTGCTGGCTCCCAGGTTGAACATGGTGTAGGCGCTGCCCACGTCGCGGTTGTCGCCCTTCTTGAAGGCATGCGCCACCGTCGCCGACAGGGTCACGGGGCCCAGCGTCGTTTCCGCGTCCATGCCGATCTGTGCGCGGCTTTCGATGTCGCCCATGCCACGCAGCTTGTCCGATCCCTGGAACCCCTTCTTGTGGTCCTTGCGCGAAGCGCTGGGCGCAAGATAGAAGCGGAACGTGCTGTCCAGCGCCTGGGTTTCCCAGCCCAGGCCGTGGTCGGTGCTGAGGAAGAAGCCGCCTGGGCTGCGCACGCCCAGGCCGATGATCGGCACGGCGGAATACTCGTCGCTGCCGCTGTAGCGCGGCGCGTAGCCCGCGCCCAGCGTGCCGTAGAACAGCCATTCGTCGGCCGCCCCCTCCCCGGTCGCCACCGTCAACCCGCGCGAGCTGGCTCCGCGCTGGCCGTAGACGGAACTGGTCGCCGCGTCATCGGCCAGGGACAATCCCGGGACTAAAGCCAGCAGGCACGCGGCGGCGCCACCGCGCGTAAACAGGGAAGAACGGATTTTTCGCTTCATAACAGCTTCCAAGAAACGAGGTTGAGGGGGGGTAAAACCGTTGAGCCGCGATTGGCCCGATCTATTGGGTGATTGCGCCCTGCTTGGCCTGGCGCATCAGCGCCATCGCCATCGTCGACACCGACATCACCAGCGGTTCGCTCGTGTCGGAGTTGCTCATGACCAGCACCGCGAGCTTGTCGCGCGGCGCCAGCACGAAGCGGGAGTGGAAGGCTTCGGTGGCGCCGCTGTGCTGACGCAAGGGCATGCCGGCGATGTCCTCGCCACAGGGCGCCGCCAGCCAGGACAAGGCCAGGCGGCACTCCAGCGCCAGCCCGCCCTGCACCGTTTCCATATCCAGCACGGCGCGGGCCGATTCGGCGTTCAGCACGCGGCGGCCTTGGTAGAGACCGTCGGCGAAAAGCATGCTGGAGAAACGCGCCATTTCCGAAGTGCTGAGCCACAAGCCATCGGCCGCTTCGTTCGGCTGGGGCGCCTCGGCCCAGGGCGCGCCCTGGCGGTAGCCCGAGGCGCGCAGCTCGAGCATGCGGGGATCGGGATGGAAACCCGCGCGCGGCATGTTCAGCGGCTGCAGGATGGTGCGGCGCACGTAGGCGTCGAACGGTTCGCTCGCCACGTGCGCGACCATGTCGCCCAGCAAGGCGTAGGCCATGTCGGCGCGCGCGCGCCCCATGGTGTCTTCCAGCGATCCGGGGTGCACGGCCAGCAGATTGCGGGCGGTGAAGGGATGCGCGCCCAGCCATTGCATGGCGCCGCGGCGCGGCTGGATGTCCCAGTTGGGCAAGGCCTGCGAGGCCGGCTGGTCCAGCGCCAGGCGCCCGTCATCGGCGGCGCGCAGCACGCCCGCGGCCGTGACGATCTTGGTGATGGCGCCTACGCGGTACAGCGTGTCGCTGGAAGCGCTGCGATGGCGCAGCGGGTCCGCGTAGCCAAAGCCCGTGCTCCACACCACGCGCTGGTCGTCGACGATGGCGATCGACAGGCCCGGCACGCCGGACGCATCCATGTCATACGGGATGCGCTGCGCCAAATAACCGACGACAGCCTGGTAATCGCCCTGCGCAATGGGAGGCGGCGCCTCGGGCGGCACGCCCTGGCAACCGCCCGCGGCGACCAGCAACATACCTACGGCAACCAGGCGGCTGAGGGAAAACATGGCTAGCGGCAATGCCTCTGTGGAGAACTGCCGTCATGCTATCCAGGCGCCCGCCCGCGATCTTTCCCGCTTTGTATGGAGTTTGTGAAGATTGCGGCGGCGGATTGTGAAGTTTGTTTACGTTGTGCCTGAGCGCGCCGCGCCAGCGCTCAGGCGGTCTTCCAGGCGATCACGAAACGCGCGCCGCCCAGGGGGCTGTCGCTCGCCTGCACCGTGCCGTTGTGCCAACGGGCCACGCGGCTCACGATGGCCAAGCCCAGCCCCACGCCGCCCGTGCCGCGGTCGCGGCTTTCGTCCAGGCGGATAAAGGGCTCGAAAACTCGCTCGCGGTCCGCGGGCGGGATGCCGGGGCCGTCATCGTCCACGATCAGCACGTACTCGCGCGCGCCCGGGCTGATCAGGCTGACCTGGACCTGGCGGCCGGCATGCCGGATGGCGTTCTGCAGCAGGTTGAGCAAGGCGCGCGTCATGTAGCGCTGATGCAGATGCACCTCGGGCACCTGGCATAGCGCCACCTCGCAGCGTACGCCCGACACGCCGGCCTCGAAACCGGCGTGCTGCACCACCGAATCCAGCCAGCCGCGCGCATCCTGCGGCTGCAGCGCCACGCCGTCGCCCTTGTGTTCCAGGCGCGCGTACATCAGCAACTCCGAGGCCATGGCATCCAGCTCGGCCACGTCGCTCTTCATTTCCTCGACCAGGCGCTTGCGTGCGGCGGGATCGTCCTCGCGGTCCATCATGTCCAGCTCGAACGACAGGCGCGCGATCGGCGTGCGCAGCTCGTGCGACACGGCGTTGGTCAGGTCGCGCTGGTTACCCACCAGCGCACTGATGCGGTCGGACATCTGGTTGAAGGTATCGCCCAGGTTGCGGATGCTGGAATGCCGCGACAGCCGCGCCCGCGCCTGCAGATCGCCCTGTCCCATGCGCAGGGCCGCGGTCTTCAGGGCTTCCAGGTCGCGCCAGATGGGCAGCGCCCACACCAGCATGAACGCGCACAGCAGCAGGCCCAGGGCAGAGTACACCGCGGCCATCAGCCACGGTGCGATGGACGGCTCGGGCGGCAGCTTGACCTCCAGCCATTGCCCGCCAGGACCGGGAATCGCCGCCACAAAGGTCTGCTGCTTGTCGCGCACAAAGAAGCTGCCGACATCGACCATGGCGCGCTCGTCCTGAGTGGCGCCGTAGCTGTCGGCATCGACCACCTTGAGCGCCAGGCCGTAGTGCGGCGCCAGCGCGTCGCGCACGTGCGCCTCGCGCTCGGCGGGCGGCACGAGGGCCAGTTCCTGCACCAGACTGTGGATCTGGCCCCGCACCGCTTCGCGCGCGTAGGCGTCGCTGACGGGCTCGAAGAAGTAGTTGGCGGACCGGTCCACGACTTCGTTGGAAATGACGAAGCCCACCGCCAGCACCACGAACAGCCGCAGGACAAACTTAAGCATCACCGCCCTCGTGTGCCTTGGGCGAGAACAGATAGCCCTTGCCCCACACGGTCTTGATGCGCGCCGGATCGCGCGGGTCGTCGTCCAGCTTGCGCCGCAGTTTGCTGACGCAGACGTCGACGCTGCGGTCCAGCCCGTTGAACTCGATGCCGCGCACGGCGTTGAGCAGGTCGTCGCGGGTCAGCACCTGGCCAGCCTGGCTGGCCAGCGCCCAGAGCATTTCGAACTCCATCGTGGTCAGGTCCACCTCAGAACCCGCATGGACCACGGCGCGCGTGCGCCGGTCTATGACCAGGGGACCGAACTCCAGGCGCTCCGGCGGCTCGTCCAGCTGGCTGTGCCGCCGCAGCAGCGCCCGCACCCGCGCCAGCAGCACGCGCGGTTCCACGGGCTTGATGACGTAGTCGTCCGCGCCCGATTCCAGGCCCAGGATCTGGTCCAGGTCGTCTTCGCGGGCTGTCAGCATCAGGATAGGTGCCGATGAAAACGCGCGCAGGTCGCGGCAGACCTGCAGGCCGTCGCGGCCGGGCAGCATCAGGTCCAGGATGGTGATGGCCGGGTCATGCCTGCGGAAAGCCTCCACCGCGTGATCGCCGCGGTAGGCCTGGGCGACATTGAAACCGTGCTGCTCCAGGAACTGCGCGATCAGGCGCGAGAGTTTCGGATCGTCTTCGACTAACAGGGCCTTGGTCATGGTGTCCCGACAGAAAAAAGTGAGGTCGATGGCGCCGCATTCTACGCAATCGCAGCGGGTTCGCCTTCGACAGGGAGCGTCGCTATCGGGTTCCCGCCGCGCCTGGCATTGAAAAACCTGGCAGGAAAATCAGGGTTTCCGGCCAGGTTTTGTCCAAACCACAAATGATTCCGTCGTTCAAGCGACGGCGCGCCTCAGAATTTATGCCTGACGCCGACGGACACGGACAGTTGCTGGCCGCTACTCGACGGCAAGTTGTTGTAGATCTGCGCGAACCTCGCGTCGCCAGCCGCCTTTTGAGCAATGCCGACCAGGAAAACGTCGGTCCGCTTCGAAAGGAACCAGTCGATGCCTGCGTCCAGCTGGTGCCACCTGGGCCGTTCGCCGGTCCGACGATAACGGCCGTCGGTATAAATGTAACCCAGGCCGATCAGCACGCTGGGCGTGATGTAGTTGGTCACGGTGACTTCATAATTGCTCAGGCCCAGCCGCGAATGATCCAGGTAGTCGAACTGGGAGTGCGTGTACATCAGCGAGAGCTTGGTCGCTCCAAACGTGTATGACCCTCCCGCGCCATACATCTCTTGCTGGTCCACCGCGGCGCCTGCCTGGCTCTTCACGAACGGCGACGTGTAGCCGTAATCGCCCGAAACCGCGCCGTCGGCATTCGATTTGCTGTTGGGCTTGTTGACGACATGGTAGGCAATGCCGGCGCTGAAAGGTCCGTCCGCATAGGTCAGCGCCGTATTGAAATCGTTGTTGTCGGAAGATCCGGCTGTCTTGTTGGCAAACGCGTAGCCCGCCAGCCACTGGAAACCCGCCAGCGTCGGACTCTTGTACTGGACCGCATTGTTCTCGCGGAATGTCGTAAAGACGTTGTCGTTGTCGCCGATAGGCACGCCGTAGGTTGCGAACTGCACCGCAGCCTCATACGCGGCCAGGCTTTGCGCCATCGTATCGGCCTGGCGACCGAATGTCAGTTGGCCCAGCCGGTCATTGGCCAGACCGACAAAGGCCGCGCGACCGAACAGGCGCCCGCCTTGGCTCATGCTGCCGCTGTTCAGGCTGAACCCGCCTTCCAGATTGAAGATTGCGCGATCGCCGTCACCGAGGTCTTCCGAGCCTTTCATGCCGAATCGCGGCCCCTGCTGAACGCCGCTTGCCGTTTGCAGCTTACTGCCCCCGGCCGCATTGTTCGTGTACATCACCCCTTGCGACAGCAGGCCGTACAAGGTGACGTTTCCGGCGCTGGCTGGCTGCGCCGCGGCGGCCAGCAGGCAAGACAGAAGCAGACGACTTTTCATTCCATTCCCCTGAATTTGATGATTTGGATTTCTCGCCGGGACGCCACTGTCACGGCGAGCACAAACGACAGCGCCACAGGCGCTGGACCAGCACTAGGAAACACTCGGGATCAACAGAGAAAGGCGCGAGACTTCAAGCTCGTCGGCGCCCGGGAAGTCCGGGATAACTGGGCGCCGGCGAGAAGTGAGGAGATCGTTGAAGCACCCATCGTCACAATTCGCAAATAATTTCTATATTTATAAATTTTTGCCGAATTAACAAATATAGGGGCTTTCCACCGATAACGACTCACATGGGTATGATTACCAAATTGTGCAAATATCGCCGGAACGATAAGTCGCCATGCAGAAGCCCACGCTGTCCGAACAAGCCTATGCACGCTTGCGGCATGACCTGCTGACTGGCGTCTTCGAGTCGGGCGAGAAAATGCAGCCGCAAGCGCTGCAGGAGCGTTACGGCCTGGGAACCAGCCCTATCCGGGAGGCCTTGTTGCTGCTCAGCCGCGACGGCCTCGTGCGGAGTCAAGGCCAACGCGGTTTTCGGGTGGCCGAGCTGTCGCGCGTGGATCTGCTGGACATCACCCGGGCGCGTCAGCAGATCGAAGCGGCATTGCTGCGCGACGCCATCGAGCATGGCGACGAAGATTGGGGCGCCCAGATCGTTGCGGCCTTCTACAAACTCACGCACACGCCCGTGCCGTCCCAGGGAGACGCCGACTCGAAGCGTCGCTGGGAAACGGCCCATTCGCAGTTCCATTTCGCCCTGTTCGACGCGGCGCAGTCGGGATGGCTACGCAGGCTCGACGAGCAGCTGGTGCTCAACTCCGAGCGTTACCGCCATACGCCCATCAATGGCAAGCTGCCGCTAGCCATGACCGAAAGGGATATGGAAAAAGACCACCGCGAGTTGATGGATGCCGTGCTGGCCCGCGATGCGGACCGCGCCTGCGCATTGCTCATGATTCACATCGAGGAAACCGCGGCGGTGGTCGGGCCTCATCTGTGACGCAAAAAAAATCGGACCGGAAGACTATCGCTTCCGGCCCGATTTTCCATGCAACGGCAAGCCGTTGCGCCGCTGACGCGGGCCTGGGGCCCGCAGCAGGATTTACTTGTAGACGGTCTTGGAGCCGTCCTTGTGCCAGGTGAACACGTCGAACTGGAAGTTCGTCAGGTCGCCTTGCTTGTTCCAGGACACCTTGCCGATCGGCGTGTCGAAGGAATTGGCGTGCAGGTACTTGGCGACCTTGGTCGGGTCGTCGCTGCCCGCGCCCTTGATGCCGTCCGCAATGACCTGGGTGGCCGTGTAGGCGGTCATCTGGAAGGCGCCGCTGGCGTTGCGCTTCTTGGCTTCGAAGGCCTTGACGATATCGGCGTTGGCGGCGCTCTGGGTGAAGTCGGCCGGCAGCGTCAGCAGCATGCCTTCGACGGCGTCGCCGGCGATGGCATTGATGTCGGGGTTGCCCGTGCCTTCCGGACCCATCCACTTGGCTTTCACGCCCTGTTCGGCCGCCTGACGCAGCAGCAGGCCCATTTCGGGGTGGTAGCCGCCGTAGTAGACGAAGTCCACGCCCTGGCTCTTCAACTTGGTGATGACGGCCGAGTAGTCGCTGTCGCCAGCGTTGATGCCTTCGAACACGGCGACGGCCACGCCGCCCTTCTCGAGATCGTTCTTGACCGCGGTGGCGATGCCCTGGCCGTAGGACTGCTTGTCATGCAGCACGGCGACCTTCTTGGGCTTGATCTTGTCCAGGATGAACTTGGCGGCGGCGGGGCCTTGCTGGTCGTCGCGGCCAATGGTGCGGAAGATGAACTCGTAGTTCTTGCCGTCGGTCAGGGCCGGCGACGTCGCCGACGGCGTGACCATGACGACGCCTTCGTTGTTGTAGATGTCGGCGGCGGCGATGGTGGCGCCCGAGCACACGTGGCCCACGACGAAACCGATCTTGCTGTTGACGACGCGGTTGGCGGCGACCGGGCCTTGCTTGGGTTCGCAGCCGTCGTCGATCACGACGGTTTCCAGCTTCTTGCCGTTGATGCCGCCGGCGGCGTTGATGCGCTCGACCGCGGTATCGACCCCTTCACGGACCATATCGCCATACTGGGTGACCGCGCCGGTGGTGGGGCCGACGACGCCGATCTTGATGGTTTGCGCTTGCGCTCCCGAGGCAAACGCCAGACCGGCCGCGACGCCCAGCGCTGCGATGACCGGGGTCAGACGAAATACTGGCTTCATGTGTGGACTCCTCTAATGATTTGTAATCGTTAGTTTTTTGCACCGTGGCGAACGCCGGATCATCTCCAGGCCAAGCATGCCTGCTGGACTGCCCTTTGCAGGGGTTTCGGCCTTGGTCACGCCCGGTTGCATTGCGATTGCACGGCAAGCATACACTGAAAAATAGCCCCTTCCGGGCCCGTTTCGGACCACTTTGATACGCATCTGATTATTGCGCTGCGGCATTCCTGGACGCTCCCGGCTTATACCCGCAGGCGTATATGCAAAAGACGATTTATTCGTTTGCGTTACTAAGACCGCGCGGCATCATGGCCGCCATGAGACTCCAACCGATCATCGTTCCCGGATGGAAAAACTCCGGGCCTCAACACTGGCAATCGCGCTGGATGGCCCTGCTGCCGCATGCGCGCCGCGTCGAGCAAAACGACTGGGAGCACCCCGCTCCCGGCGACTGGATCGCCGCACTCGCCACCGAGGTGAACGAGGCCCGCAGCCCCGTCCTTCTGATTGCGCACAGCCTGGGCTGCCTGATCAGCGCCGCCCTGCCCGTACCGCTGCGCGCCAAGGTCGCCGGCGCCCTGCTGGTGGCGCCGGCGGACGTGGAGCGCGCCGGCGCGCCCGCCTGCTTGAGGGACTTCGCGCCCATCCCGCGCCAGTCCCTGCCCTTCCAGAGCGTGGTCGTCGCCAGCGACAACGATCCCTACTGCCAGCTGGAACGCGCCCGCGCCTTCGCGCGCGATTGGGGCAGCAGGCTGGTGATCGTGCCGGGCGCCGGCCACATCAATGCCGACAGCGGCCTGGACGACTGGCCGCAAGGCCTGAAGCTCTTGGGCGCGCTGCGCCGCCGCGCGGTGTGGCGGGTGTCGCCGCCGCCCGAACGCATCACGCCCATACCGGCCCGTCCGCTGTCGCATCAGGTCTGAGCGCATCGCGGCCATTGGACGAAAAAAAACCGGAGCCGCGAGGTTCCGGTTTTTTCATGCGGCGGCCGCCGCCGCGATCACTGCAGCAGGCTGCGCAGCATCCAGGCGTTCTTTTCGTGCACGTCCAGGCGCTGCGTCAGCAGGTCGGCCGTGGGCTGGTCGTTGGCGGCATCGGCCTTCTCGAAAGCGGCGCGCGCGGTCTTGGCGACGGATTCGTTGGCGGTCACCAGCAGGCGCACCATTTCAAGCGCTTCCGGCACCGACTCCGGCTCGGCGATCGAGGACAGCTTGCTGAATTCGCGGTAGGTGCCCGGCGCGTAGTGGCCCAGCGCGCGGATGCGCTCGGCGATGCTGTCCAGCGCGTTCCACTCTTCCGTGTACTGGGTCATGAACATCAGGTGCAGCGTGTTGAACATGGGCCCCGTGACGTTCCAGTGGAAGTTGTGCGTCATCAGGTACAGCGTGTACGAGTCGGCCAGCAGCTTGGACAGTTCGCCGGCGACGGCGGCGCGGTCCTTGTCCGAGATACCGATGTTGATGCGCGGAACGCTGGAGGTCTTCTTGGGGGACTTGGCCATTGCTAGCTCCTAGGAATGTATGTGCGAAACAAGGATAACACTGCAAATGCGGCGAAACGCCGCAATCTCCGCCGCTTTCATCAATCAGTCCTGCGACCTTTTGACGCGGCGCAAACCGTGCGTTCCGGGCCGCCGGGCAGCGGCCTGGAAATCAATCCTGCACTGCGGCGACCTCGTCGGTCAGCATCTTCACGCCGGGCAGCTCGCAGGCGTAGACGGCCTGCGCCAGCGCCTCGATGGCGGCCAAGCGCGGGAAGCTGCGCCGCCAGGCCAGCACCACGCGGCGCTCCGGCACATGGCCATCAAAGGGCAGATAGCGCAGCAGGCTGTTGGACGGCGGCTGCTCCGGCACCGCCGTCACCGGCAGGACGGTCACGCCGATGCCGGCCGCAACCATGTGACGTATCGTCTCCAGCGAGGAGCCTTCGAAAGTGCGCTGGATGCCGTCGCTGGCCGCAGAAAAGCGCGACAGCTCGGGACACACCTCCAGCACCTGGTCGCGGAAGCAATGGCCGCTGCCCAGCAGCAGCATGGTCTGCTGCTTCAGGTCCTGCGCGTCGATGGACTTGCGCCGCGCCAGTTCATGGTCGTTGGGCACCGCCACGATGAAGGGCTCGTCGTACAGGGGCTGCATGACCAGGCCCGCCTCAGGCAGCGGCAAGGCCATGATGGCGCAGTCGATCTCGCCCTGGCGCAGCAGTTCGACCAGGCGCACGGTGAAATTCTCTTGCAGCAACAGCGGCATCTGCGGCGTGCGGCTGATCTGCACCGGCACCAACCGCGGCAGCAGGTACGGGCCGATGGTGTGGATGACGCCGACGCGCAAGGGGCCGGCCAGCGGGTCGTGCCCCTGACGTGCGATTTCCTTGATGCTGGCGCTTTCTTCCAGCACCTTCTGCGCCTGCGCCACGATGCGCTGGCCGATAGGGGTGACGCCGACTTCGGCACCGCCGCGCTCGAACAGCGTCACGCCCAATTCATCTTCCAGCTTGCGTATCGCCACCGAGAGCGTGGGCTGGCTGACGAAACAGGCCTCGGCTGCGCGGCCGAAATGCCGTTCGCGCGCCACGGCGACGATGTACTTGAGTTCGGTGAGAGTCATGGTGGACTACGCCCCCGGGGGTTATGCACCAGCCTCGTGGCTGGCGCTTGCTTGATTAAGATTCGTGGCTGGCTGCATGGTCAGGTGCGCAGGAAATCCTCGCGCCCGCGCATCCAGCGTGCCAGGTGCGCCTCGACCGCGGCCGGATGTTCGGCGCGCAGCCAGACCGCGGCATCGCGCGCGTCTTCGGCGATGGCCGCGTCCGTTTCCAGGTCGGCGAAGCGCAGCAGCGCCATGCCGGACTGGCGCGTGCCCAGGAACTCTCCCGGACCGCGCTGTTCCAGGTCGCGGCGGGCGATTTCAAAGCCGTCGGAGGTTTCGAACATGGCCCGCAGGCGTTCGCGCGCCACCTGCGACAGCGGCGTCTGATAGAGCAGCACGCATACCGATTCGGCGGTGCCGCGTCCTACCCGGCCGCGCAATTGATGCAACTGCGCCAGGCCGAAACGCTCGGCGTGCTCGATCACCATCAACGAGGCGTTCGGCACGTCCACGCCAACTTCGATGACGGTGGTGGCGACCAGCAGGTCGACCTCGCCGTCGCGGAAGGCCTGCATCACCGCGGCCTTCTCGGCCTGCGGCAGCCGGCCGTGCACCAACCCGATGCGTAGATCCGGCAGGTCGACGCGCATGGCTTCGTAGGTGTCCACGGCGGTCTGGAGTTCCAGGGCCTCGCTTTCCTCGACCAGCGGACAGACCCAGTAGGCTTGCTGCCCGCCGCGCGCGGCCTGGGCGATATGGGCGATGACTTCCTCGCGCCGCGCGTCCGATACCAACTTGGTCAGGACCGGGCTGCGCCCAGGCGGCAATTCGTCGATGACGGAGACGTCCAGATCGGCGAAGAAGGTCATGGCCAACGTGCGCGGAATCGGTGTCGCGCTCATGTTGAGCTGGTGCGGCACGATGCGTCCGCGCACGGTTTCGCCCTTGCGCGTCAGCGCCAGGCGCTGCCCCACGCCGAAACGGTGCTGCTCGTCGACGATGGACAGGCCCAGGCGATGGAATTCGACGTTATCCTGGATCAGCGCCTGCGTGCCCACGATCAATTGCACGCTGCCGTCGGCGGCGGCCGCCACGGCTTCGCGACGCGCCTTCGCGGCGAGGCTGCCACTCAGCCATGCCACGTTCACGCCCAGCGGCTGCAGCCAGGACACCAGCTTGCGGAAGTGCTGTTCCGCCAGGATTTCCGTGGGCGCCATCAGCGCGACCTGCGCGCCGCTGGCGATGGCCTGCGCCGCGGCGATGGCCGCCACGACCGTCTTGCCGCTGCCCACGTCGCCTTGCAACAAGCGGTGCATGGGATAAGGCTTGGCGAGGTCGGCGGAGATTTCCTGGACCACGCGCTCCTGCGCGCCGGTCAGCTTGAACGGCAGCGCCTCGTACAGCCTGGCCACCAGCCCTCCGGCCTCATTGCGCACCGGCAGCGATTTGGATTCCTTGACGCGGCGCGCGGCGCGCGCGGCCGCCAGCGACAGCTGCTGCGCCAGCAGCTCGTCGAACTTGATGCGGCGCCAGGCGGGATGCACGCGGTCCAGCAAGGCCTGCTCGGACTCGCCCTGGGCCGGTGTGTGCAGCGCGCGGATGGCCGGCTCGAACGGCGGCAGGTCATAGCGTGCGCGCGCCTCGTCGGGCAAGGTGTCGGACAGGTCGGCGCGGTCCAGCGCCTGCGCGATGGCGCGGCGCAAGGTCAGCTGCGGCAGCCCTTCGGTGCTGGGATAGACGGGAGTCAGCGCCGTGGGCAACGGCGCGTCCGCATTGGTCATGCGCGGATGCACCATCTGGCGCCCGAACAGGCCGCCTCGGACCTCCCCGCGGGCGCGCAGGCGCTTGCCCACGCTGACTTGTTTCTGCTGGCTGGGGTAGAAATTCAGCCAGCGCAATTGCAGCTCGCCGCTGTCGTCCGCCAGGGTGGCGGTCAGCTGGCGCCGGGGCCGATAGGACACCTCGGATTTGGTGATCTCGCCCTCCACCTGGCCGGCGAAACCAGGCCGCAGGTCGCTGATCGGGATGATGCGGGTTTCGTCCTCGTAGCGCAGCGGCAGGTGCAGCACGAAGTCCTCGGGCAGCACCAAACCCAGGTTACGGAGCTTGCGCTCCGTATCCGTCATCGCACGGCCGGCGCCTTTGTTGTCGGCGCCGGATCGCTTGGAAGCCGCTGCTGCGGCCGGCATGAAGGAACGAACCCCTGGATCGAAAAGTCCGGACGGGCCTTACAGGACCAGGATGGCTTCGACTTCGAACTGCGCGCCCTTGGGCAGGCTGGCCACGCCGATGGTCGAGCGCGCCGGGAACGGCTGGGGAATGATCTCGGCCATGATGGCGTTGGCGGCCGCGAACTTGCCCAGGTCGGTCAGGAACAGTGTCAGCTTGACCACGTTGTCCAGCGTGCCGCCGGCGGCCTTGATGACTTCCTGCATGTTGGCGAACGCCTGGCGCACCTGCGCATCAAAGTTCTCGGAAACCAGATCGCCAGTGCCCGGCTCCAGGCCGATCTGGCCCGAAAGATAGACAGTCTTGGTGCCGCTTACGGCAACCGCTTGCGAGTAAGGGCCTACCGCGGCGGGCGCGGTGTCGGTATGGATGATTTGCTTGCTCATGGGCGGAATCCTTCGAAAGACGGATAGAAACTACAACTATCGAAGTTTATCCAGCAATAGACATTTGCGAAAGTGGCTTAACGCCCTAGGGTGCGCTATCGATATCCCCCCGATGCTCCCGCAACAGGTCATACAGGGCCTGCGCCGCGACTGACAGGGTGCGGCCCTTGCGCCGCACCAGGTAGAGAGGACGGGTCAAGGCCTTGCCGGCCAGCGGCACGATGCGCAGGTCGGCCCCGCCGAAATGGAACAGCGTCATCGCCGGCACCACCGAAATCCCCAGGCCCGCGCGCACCAGCCCCGTCGCCGTCGCCAGATGTTCCACCTCGAACACCGGCGCCGGCGCATCGGCGCCCAGGGCGGCATCCAGATGCTTGCGCACGCTGCTGCCGCGCGCCAGCTGGATCATCGGATAGCGCAGGATGTCGCGCAGCCGGGCACGGCCCGCGCCCGCCAGCGGATGGTCGGCGCGGCAGACCAGGAAATAGCGGTCCGCATGCAGGAATTCGCTGTCCAGATCGTTCATGTCCGGCCGCCGCGACGCCACCGCGAAGTCCACCTGCCCCGCCTGCACCAGATCCAGGCAAGGATCCAGCAAGGCATCGCGCAGGTCCACCGTGATGCCGGGATAGGCCTCGCGAAAGCGCGCCAACAGCCCCGGCAGCCAGCCTGCGGCGAGCGAAGGCAAGGCTGCCAGCGCCACCCGCCCGCGGCGCCTGGCGGCATGGTCGCGCAGGTCCTCCATGACCAGGTCCATGTCGGCCAGCAACCTGCGCGCCGTCGCATCCAGCACCTGTCCCTCGACCGTCAACTCCACATGGCGCGTGTTGCGGTCGAACAGCCGCATGCCGGCGCTGTCCTCCAGCTGGCGGATCAGGGCGCTGAAAGCCGGCTGCGTCAGGTGGCAGCGCTGGGCGGCCCGGGTGAAGTGTTTTTCTTCGGCCAGGGCCACGAACGCGCGCAATTGCCGGGCAGACAGATTCATGGCTTTTCTCTATGAATTGATCCGATCTTTCTATTTTACTGATTAGCGAAGCATGCCTATAGTGGATTCGGATCCCCCAAAAACAGCACCGAATCCGTATGTCCAAACTCCCCCTTCACATAGGCTGCGCCTCCGGATTCTCCGGCGACCGCAGCGACGGCGCCGCCGCCGTGGTGCGCAGCCTGATCGCCCGAGGCGGCGGCGTGCTGATCTACGAAACGCTGGCCGAACGCACCTTGGCGCTGGCGCAGCTGGCGCGCAACGCGGACCCGGAGCGCGGCTACGAGCCCTTGCTGGACGAACTGGTCGGCCCCGTGCTGGGCGACTGCCTGCGCCACGGCATCAGCATCGTCGGCAACTTCGGCGCGGCGAACCCCGCCGCCGCGGCCCGCCGCATCGCCGCGCTCGCCCGGCAGCAAGGCCTGGCCGCGCCGCGCATCGCCGTGGTACACGGCGATGCGCTCTCCAGCGACGCGCAACGGGAATTGCTGCGCCAGCGCCTGGGCGGCGCGCTGGAAGGCCTGGACGTGGTCAGCGCCACGGCCTACCTCGGCGCCGCCGAGATTGCAGAGGCGCTGAGGGCCGGCGCGCAAATCGTGGTCGCGGGCCGCGTGTCGGACCCATCGCTCACGCTGGGTCCGGCGCTGGCACACTTCGGCTGGTCCATGGACGATTGGCCGCGCCTGGGCCGCGCCACCATGGCCGGCCACATGCTGGAGTGCGGCCTGCAGGTCACCGGCGGCTACTTCTGCGTGCCCGGTCTCAAGGACGTGCCGGAGGTGCATGCGGCGGGCTTTCCCATCGCCCAGATCCACGCCGACGGCGAGTTCGTGATCGGCAAGGCCGACGGCACCGGCGGCATGGTCGACGCGCGCACGGTCAAGGAACAACTGCTGTACGAGGTGCACGATCCGGCGCGTTACCTGACGCCGGACGTCGTCGCCGACCTCAGCCGCGCCGAAGTGGCCGAGCTGGGCGGCGACCGGGTGGCGGTGCGCGGCATCACCGGCCACGCGCGTCCCGGCGAACTCAAGGTCAACGTCTGCTATCGCGGTGGCTGGCTGGCCGAAGCCGAGATCTCCTATGCCGGCGTGCAGGCCGAGGCGCGCGCGCGCCTGGCGGCCGATATCGTGCGCAAGCGCCTGGACCCGGCCCTGCGCCTGCGCGCCGACCTGATCGGCGCAATCAGCATCCTGGGCGACGACGCCGGCAACATGCTGTCCGCCCTGCCCCACGGCCATGCGCGCGACGTGCGCCTGCGCGTCGCGGCCGAACACATGGACCGCAAGCTGGCAGAGAGCGTGCTGCGCGAAGTGACCGCGCTCTATACCTGCGGCCCGGCCGGCGGCGGCGGCGTGCGCACCGCGCTGCGCCCGCGCCTGAACATGCTGTCCTGCACCCTGCCGCGCGACGCCGTGCCCAGCGGCTGGACCTTCCTGGAGGACGCCTCGCAATGAATCCGCTGATCGCAGTTCCCTTGTACCGCCTGGCGCACAGCCGTTCCGGGGACAAGGGCGACATCTCCAACCTGAGCCTGATCGCCTGGGATCCGGAATGCTACGAGGCGCTGGCCGCCCAGGTCACCGAAGCCCGCGTCGCCGCCTGGTTTGCCTACCGCCATCCCAGGCGCGTCACCCGCTACACGCTGCCCACGCTGCACGCCATGAACTTCGTGCTGGAAGGCGTGCTCGACGGCGGCGTCAACGATGCCCTCAACCTGGATACGCACGGCAAGAGCCTGTCATTCAGATTGCTGGACATGACGGTCGAGGTCAGCCCGGCGCTGGCCGGCCGGCTGCCTGACATACCCGGCGACCGCCCCGCGGCCGCCTGATTTCGATTCTTATAAAAATCCCACAGGAGACACACATGCGCATTGCTTCCAAAGGCCGGCTGGCCTTGCTGCTGGCTGCCACCCTGCCCGTCGCGGCCATGGCCCAGGCCCAGTTCCCCGCCAAGCCCATCACCTTCATCGTGCCGTTCGCGGCCGGCAGCGCGACCGACCAGATCGGCCGCGCCATCGGCCAGGGCGTCACCGAGCAGACCGGCCAGGCCGTGGTGATCGAGAACAAGCCCGGCGCCAGCGCGATGATAGGCGCCGCGGTCGGCGCCCGCGCGGCCCCGGACGGCTACACGGTGCTGATCACCACCAACACCACGCACGCCGCCAACGAACATCTCTACAAGACGCTGACCTACGATCCAGTCAAGGATTACGCGCCGCTGACCCTGCTGGGCAAAGGCGGCCAGATCATGGTGGTCAATCCCAGCTCGCAAGCCAAGACGGTCGGCGAGTTCCTGGCGCAGGCCAAGCAAGCGCCCGGCAAGCTGAGCTTCGGCAGCGGCAGTTCCAGCAGCCGCATCGCCGGCGAACTGCTGCAGCAGATGGCGGGCGTGCAGCTGCTGCACGTGCCGTACAAGAGCAATCCGCTGGCGGTCACCGACCTCCTGGGCGGCCAGATCGACATGATGATCACCGACACGGCGACCGGCCTGCCCCAGGTCAAGTCGGGCAAGCTGCGCGCGCTCGGCGTCACCGGCCAGGCCCGCTCGCCGCTGGCCCCGGACGTGCCCACCATCGCCGAATCGGGCGTGCCGGGCTACGAGATGGGCTATTGGTTTGCCGCCTACGCGCCTGCCGGCACGCCGCCGGATGTCATCAAGCGTCTGAACGAACTGCTGGTCAAGGCCACGGCAAGCGCGCCCGCCAAGCAGTTCTATGCCCAGACGGGCACGGACGCGGCCAGCTCCACGCCGCAGGAACTGGCAACGTTCCAGCAGGCCGAGTCGAAGAAATGGGGCGGCATCATCAAGAAGGCCGGCATCCAGCCCGAATAGGCCGGAACGCCCGCGGGCGGCGGTGCGCAGGCGCGCCGCATCCAGGAACGCCACGACGGTGTTGCACGGCGCCAGAAAACAAAAAACCCATCGCATCGCTGCGATGGGTTTCTGGCTTGGCGCCTGCGCCGGGACTTATTTGTCCACGAATGCGCGCTCGACCACGTAGTCGCCCGGCTGGCCCACGCCCGGCGATACCGTGAAGCCGCGCTTGTCCAGCATGGCGCTGATGTCGGCCAGCATATGGGGGCTGCCGCAGATCATGGCGCGGTCGGTTTCCGGGTTGATCTGGGGAATGCCGATGTCCGCGCACAGCTTGCCGTTTTCCATCAGCTCGGTAATGCGGCCTTGGTTGCGGAACGGTTCGCGCGTGACCGTCGGGTAATACACGAGCTTCTCGCGCACCACATCGCCGAAGAACTCGTTGTCCGGCAGTTCCTTTTCGATGAAGTCGGCATAGGCCAGCTCGCTGACCCAACGCACGCCATGCACCAGGATGACCTTGTCGAAGCGTTCGTAGACGTCCGGATCCTTGATGATGCTCATGAACGGCGCCAGGCCCGTGCCCGTGCCGAACAGGAACAGGTGCTTGCCCGGCTTCAGGTCGTCGACGACCAGCGTGCCCACGGGCTTGCGGCTGACCAGGATGGTGTCGCCTTCCTTCAGATGCTGCAGGCGCGACGTGAGCGGACCGTTCTGCACCTTGATGCTGAGGAACTCGAGGTTCTCTTCATAGTTGGCGCTGGCGATGCTGTAGGCCCGCAGCAGGGGCTTGCCTTCAACTTCCAATCCGATCATCACGAAGTGGCCATTGTGGAACCGCAAGGCCGAGTCACGCGTCGTGGTGAAGGAAAACAGGGTGTCGTTCCAGTGGTGCACGCTTAGTACGCGCTCAGTGTTGAAAGCAGCCATGTCGTATCAAATAAGGGCGACCGCCCCGGGCAATGCGCCCGGCTTGTGCCGCTGGGTCATTCCGTGCCGCAAAAAAGACGCGGCCGGCATTAGGGTTGACCCTATTCTACAGGGTCTCGATGATAACTGCTCTCATTATTCCGTAATACGCTTATGCCGTATTGATGGGGATCAAGCCCGATACCTGTCCGACTTACGAATAGTTGAATGCCGCTTTGCTTCCTGTTATCGTCGCGTTCTCATTTGATAATCATTTTCGTTAGCAGACTGTTTTGAGCAGCGGGAAGCCCGGGACACCCTGGATTCCTTCTGCAGCCCTAGCCGGAGCACCTCCTCATGAATAAGCGTCCCCAATTGAATTCGCTGCTGCGCGCCCTAGCGCTGGCCGGCGCCGCCGCCTTCACCGTGTCGGCCAACGCCGCCGAGGAAGTCAGCCTCTACACCACCCGGGAACCCAAGCTGATCCAGCCGCTGCTGGACGCCTTCACGAAGGAAAGCGGCATCAAGGTCAATACGGTCTTCGTCAAGGACGGCCTGCTGGAACGCGTCAAGGCCGAAGGCGCCAAGTCGCCCGCCGACGTGCTGATGACCGTGGACATCGGCAACCTGCTGGATCTGGTCGACGGCGGCGTGACCCAGTCGGTCAAGTCGCAAACCCTGGAATCCGTCATCCCCGCCAACCTGCGCGGCGCCGACGGCAAGTGGTACGCCCTGTCGCTGCGCGACCGCGTGCTGTACGTGGAAAAGGACCTGAAGCTGGAAGCCTTCCGCTACGAAGACCTGGCCGACCCCAAGTGGAAGGGCAAGGTCTGCATCCGCTCGGGCCAGCATCCCTACAACACCGCGCTGGTCGCCTCCATGATCGCGCATGACGGCGCGGAAGCCACCGAAAAATGGCTGCGCGGCGTCAAGGCCAACCTGGCCCGCAAGGCTGCCGGCGGCGACCGCGACGTGGCCCGCGACATCCTGGGCGGCATCTGCGACATCGGCCTGGCCAATGCTTATTACGTCGGCCACATGAAGAATGCGGAACCCGGCACGGACGCGCGCAAGTGGGGCGACGCCATCAAGGTCATCCGCCCGACCTTCGCCAACGCCAAGAGCGGCGGCACGCACGTGAACGTCAGCGGCGCCGCCGTTGCCGCCCACGCGCCGAACAAGGCCAACGCGGTCAAGCTGCTGGATTTCCTGGTGTCCGAACCCGCCCAGGCCCTGTACGCTCAGGCCAACTATGAGTACCCCGTCCGCAAGGGCGTGAAGCTCGACCCCGTGATCGCCAGCTTCGGCGAGCTGAAGGTGGACCCGCTGCCCCTGACCGAGATCGCCAAGCATCGCAAGCAAGCCAGCGAACTGGTGGACAAGGTCGGTTTCGACAACTGATAAGCCCGTGGAGCGCCACGCCTTGCGGCGCGGCGCAACCATGCGGCAGTGACAAACGCGGGGGCTGCGTCCAGGCCCGCGCGTAGGGCCTGCTCCCTTTTTTGGAGGGAGCAGGCCTTGCCATTGATGCAATCGACTTTGAAGCATGCACACAGATTCTTTGCCCCGGCCGCTGCGTCTGCGCTGGACTGAACGCGGGGCCGGCTGGCTGGCCGGCGCCGCCCTGATCGCGCTGGCCGTATTGGCGCCCGTCCTTACGTTGGGGTGGTGGGCGCTGGGCGGCGAACTCTCGCATTGGCAGCATCTGGCCAGCTACGTGCTGCCCCAGGCGCTGGCCAATACCGCCATGCTGCTGGCCGGCGTGGGCGTGCTGGTCACCCTGCTGGGCACCGGCGCGGCCTGGCTGGTGACCGCCTACGACTTCCCTACCCGGCGCGTGCTGACCTGGGCGCTGTTGCTGCCGTTGGCGGTGCCGACCTACATCATCGCCTTCGCCTATCTGGACCTGCTGCATCCCATCGGCCCGATACAGACCGCGATCCGCGCGCTGCTGGGCTACGACAGCCCGCGCCAGTTCCGCCTGCCGGACCTGCGTTCGATCTACGGCGCAATCTTCGTGCTGGGCTTCGTGCTCTACCCCTATGTGTACCTGAGCACCCGCGTCATGTTCATGACGCAGGCCGCAAGCCTGCTGGAAGCGGCCCGCACGCTGGGCGCCGGCCGCATCGCGGTGTTCTTCCGGGTCGCCCTGCCGCTGGCCCGGCCCGCCATCGTGGTGGGCGTGAGCCTGGCGCTGCTGGAAACGCTGAACGATATCGGCGCGTCCGAATTCCTGGGCGTGCAGACGCTGACCGTGTCGGTCTACACCACCTGGGTCACGCGCTCGGACCTGGCGGGCGCCGCGCAGATCGCGCTGACCATGCTGGCGATCGTGATCGGGCTGATCCTCCTGGAACGCCATGGCCGCAAGCGCCAGCGCTACGCCAACACGCAGCGCATGCGCCCGATGCAGCCGCGCCGCCTGCACGGCCCGGGCGCGGCCGTGGCCGCGGTGCTGGGCTGGATACCGGTACTGATCGGTTTTGTCGCGCCCGCGCTCTATCTGATCGTGGAAACCTATAAGCGGCTGCATCTGGTGGGCGGGGTGTCGCACCAGTTGCTGAACGGTTTGAGCAATACCCTGATCGTCGCCTTCAGCGCCACCATCGTCACCTTGCTGTGCGGGCTGATCGTGGCCTGGGCCGGACGCACGCTGCGCGAAAGCTCCGGCTTCAATCCGGGCCGCGCCTGCGCGCGCATCGCCAGCCTGGGCTACGCGGTGCCCGGCACCGTGCTGGCCATCGGCCTGCTGACGCCGTTCGTCTGGATCGACACCGCGGTGGCCAAAATATTCGGTGGCACGGGCCTGTTCCTGATGGGCTCGATGGGTGCGCTGGTGTGCGCCTACGCCATCCGTTTCCTGGCGATTTCGACCGGCGCGCTGGAGGCCGGCCTGGCCCGCATCCCGCCGTCGCTGGAGCAGGCTTCGCGCCTCTTGGGCGAAAGCTCGGCCGGCACGCTGCGCCGCGTGCACCTGCCGCTGTTGCGCCCGGCGCTGGCGGCCAGCGCCCTGCTGGTGTTCGTGGACGCCATGAAGGAATTGCCCGCCACGCTGCTGTTGCGGCCCATGAATTTCGACACGCTCGCCACCTGGCTCTATGCGGAAGCGGCCCGCGGCACCTATGAAGAAGGCGCCGTCGCGGCGCTGGCCATCGTGCTGGCCGGCCTGTTCCCCGTCATCCTGCTGGCGCGCACCAATCTGAAAATGGGACATTGATCATCGTGCCCGATCTGTTAGAACTCGATCACCTTTCCCTCGCCTACGACACTCCCGCGGGCCTCAAGCCCGTGGTGCAGGACCTGACGCTGGGCCTGCCCGTGGGCCATATCGGCTGCCTGCTGGGCGAGTCCGGCTGCGGCAAGACCACGGTGCTGCGCGCCATTGCCGGCTTCGAGCCGGTGCGGGCCGGCCGCATCCTGCTGGACGGCACCGTCATTTCCTCGCCCACCGTGCAGGTGGCGCCCGAGCATCGCCGCGTGGGCATGATGTTCCAGGATTACGCGCTGTTCCCGCACCTGACGGTGGCGCTGAACGTGGCCTTCGGCCTGCGCAAGCTGGCGCGCCCGGAGCGCGCGCGCCGCGTGGAGGAAATGCTGGAACTGGTGGGCCTGGCGCATGCCGCCAACAGTTATCCGCACGAGATCTCCGGCGGCCAGCAGCAACGCGTGGCGCTGGCGCGCGCGCTGGCGCCCTCGCCCGACCTGCTGCTGCTGGATGAGCCGTTCTCGAACCTGGACGTGGACACGCGCGAACGCCTGGCCTTCGAGGTGCGCGACATCCTCAAGACCACCGGCCACACGGCCATCCTGGTGACGCACAACCAGGCCGAAGCCTTCGCCATCGCCGACCGCATCGGCGTCATGTCCAAGGGCAGCATCGCGCAGTGGGACACGCCCTATAACCTGCACCATCATCCGGCCAGCGACTTCGTGCGCGATTTCATCCGCCGCGAAGCGCTGGAAGAGCGGCGCGAGCAAGCCTACGCCCGCGGCCGCTGAGGTTAGCCTGGCCGCTCAGTCGGCCGACAGCTTCACTTTTTGCGACAGAGCCTTGAAGGCTTCGTGCTGGCTCTGGGTCAGGCGCTCCACTTCCTGCGGCGTGGAGCCATACGGCATGAAGCCGGCCTGCTCCAGCTTGGTCTTCACTTCCGGCAAGGCCAGCGCCCATTGGAAGGCTTCGCTCAGGGCCTTGGTCACCTCGGGCGACATCTTCGCCGGGCCATAAACCGCGAACCACGGATCCACCACGGCCGCCTCGTAGCCCAGCTCGGCCAGCGTCGGCACGTCCGGCAAGGCAGGCGCGCGCTTGCTGCCCGTCACCGCCAGCGCATGCACCTTGCCCGCCTTGATGTGCGGCAGCGACGCCGGCAGATTGTCGAACATCACTGGCAGATGCCCGCCCAGCAGGTCGTTCAGGCCCTGCGCGCTGCCCTTGTACGGAATGTGCTGCATGCCGGCGCCGGTCAGCTGGTCGAACATCACGCCGGCCAGATGCATGGAGGTGCCAGTGCCCGGCGTGCCGAACGAGGTGCCGGGATGCTGCTTGGCATAAGCGACCAGATCCTTGACGCTGTCGACCTTCAGCGCCGGGCCGACCTCCAGCACCACGGTGGACGCGCCCAGCATGCTGACGCCCGTGAAATCCTTGGTGGGATCGAAAGGCATGGACGGGTAGACGAAGGGATTCAGGGCATTCGTGGAAATCGCGCCGAAGCCGATGGTGTAGCCGTCGGGCGCGGCCTTGGCCACGGCGTCCATGCCGATATTGCCGCCCGCGCCAGGGCGGTTCTCGACGATGACGGGCTGGCCCAGCTTTTCAGCCACTTTCTGACCCGCCGTGCGCGCCACCAGGTCGGTGGTGCCGCCTGCGGTGTAGGGCACGATGAAGGTGATGGGCTTGGCCGGATAGCCGGCGGCGAGCGCCGCCGAGGCGCCCTGGATCAGCGCCAGCGCGGCCAGGCCGCGCAGCGTGTTGAATGTGTAGCGATGCATGATGTCTCCATCCCGTTTTGTTGTTGGGGTCGGAGGCGCATCATACCCCCGGCCGCGCGGCGATTGCGCGCGGCCGGCTTGCGTGCCGGCTCAGGCGCGCGGCTCGGGCAGCGGGATGTATTCGGTCTCGTCGCCCGGCACGACCTGGTCGAAGCGGTTGCGCTGCCAATCCTGCTTGGCTTGTTCGATGCGGTCCTTGCTGCTGGAGACGAAGTTCCACCAAATGAAGCGCGGCCCGTCCAGGGGCTCGCCGCCCAGCACGGCGAAGCGCGCCGCGGTCTTGGCGCGGATCTGCACGGGACGGCCCGGCGCGAACACAATCAGGCGGCCGCTTTCGAATTCCTGGCCGTCGATCTCGACCGTGCCTTGCGCCAGATAGGCGGCGCGCTCTTCATGCTCGGCCGGCAGCACCGTGGTCGCGCCGGCCTGCAACTGCATGTCGCCATAGAACAGCGGCGACAGCGTCTTCACGGAAGAAGTCTTGCCAAATAGTGAACCCGCCACCACCTGGGCGCGCACGCCCTCGCCTTCGACCACCGGCTGGGCATCCAGTCCGTAGTGCGTGAACCCCGGATCGGTTTCCTCGTGCTCCTTGGGCAAGCCCACCCAGATCTGCAGGCCACAGAGGCGTTGCGCGGCCTGGCGGCTTTCAGGCGAGGAACGCTCGGAATGCACGATGCCGCGGCCGGCAGTCATCCAGTTGACCTCGCCGGGCAGAATGGTCTGGGTATTGCCGGCGCCGTCTCGGTGCACCATGGATCCTTCGTACAGATAGGTCACGGTGGACAGGCCGATATGGGGATGCGGGCGCACGTCGATGCCCGAACCGGCAGCAAACTCGATCGGACCCATATGATCCAGGAAGACGAACGGCCCGACGGTGCGGCGCTGCGCGGACGGGATGGCGCGGCGCACGGAAAAGCCGCCCAGGTCGCTGGTGCGCGGCACCACGACGGATTCAATCTGGCTTTCGCCTGCTTCGGACAAGGTGGACATGATCGGACTCTCCGGGTTGGGGGCCAAGGCCCATCTTAAGGCCTGCCGCTTGCATGGGAAAAAACAGTGGCGGCGGGCGGACCGTTGCTGTCCGCCCGCCGCTGCGGGTCACGCCAGGTCGAACACCAGGACTTCAGCGGCCTTGCCGCCCGAGAGCTCGACGCGGGCCTCGTCCGTGATGGCAAGCGCGTCGCCGGCCGAGAGTTCGACGCCGTTGACCGTCAGGCTGCCGCGGGCCACGTGCACCCAGGCACGGCGGCCGGCGGCCAGATCAAGCGCGGCCGATTCGGCGCCGTCGAACAGCCCGCCATACAGGCGCGCATCCTGATGGATCTTCATCGAGCCGTCCGCGCCATCGGGCGACACCAGGGCTTGCAGGCGTCCGCGCTTTTGCTCGTCGCTGAAGCTGCGCTCTTCGTACTCGGGCGCAATGCCCGTCACGTCGGGCTCGATCCAGATCTGCAGCATGTGCGTTTCACGGTCCGACAGCGGATTGAACTCGGAGTGCATCACGCCGCGGCCGGCGCTCATGCGCTGCACGTTACCGGGCTGGATGGTCGAACCGCTGCCCATGCTGTCCTTGTGGGCGATCGCGCCATCCAGCACATAGGTGATGATCTCCATGTCGCGATGGCCGTGCGTGCCGAAGCCGCGGCCAGCCGCGATGCGGTCATCGTTGATCACGCGCAGGGCGCCAAAGCCCATATTGGCCGGGTCGTAGTAATTGGCGAAGGAAAAGGTGTGAAACGAGTCCAGCCAGCCATGGTTGGCGTGACCCCGTTCAGCAGCGCGGCGAGTGGTAAGCATTGTGGACTCCTGTTTCAATAATATGAATGGTTGCGCAGCCTTGCTTGGTCACCACCATCTGGAGGGAAGCCGCTGCACCACCGGCATGAGTGATATTGTGCGCGTGCACGGCCACCTGTTTGGCGCTATATTTTGACGGAACCATTCAAATTTTTTGAATGGCAATTCCAGGCGCACCCATGCAAGCCATCACCCCCGAACTGCTCATCCTGGTGGACGCCATCGCGCGCCACGGCAGCTTTGCCAAGGCGGCCCGCGAACTGGGCAAGGTGCCCTCGGCGGTGACCTACTCCATCCGCAAGCTGGAGGACGGCCTGGACGTGCTGCTGTTCGACCGCTCGGGGCACCGCGCCCTGCTGACGCCGGCGGGCGAAACGCTGCTGAAGGACGGGCGCCATGTGTTGCAGTCGCTGGATGACCTGGCCTGCCGCGTCAAGCGCATCGCCACGGGCTGGGAAGTCGAGCTGCGCATCGCGGTCAGCGCGGTCCTGCCATGGCGGCCGCTATACGATCTGATAGAAGAGTTCCAGGCGCTGGGCAGCGCCACCACGCTGCGTTTTTCCAGCGAGGTGCTGAGCGGCAACTGGGACGCCCTGACCTCGGGACGGGCCGATCTGGTCATCGGCGCGGGCGCGGCGGGCGAGCCCACCGGCCCGTACCGCTCGCAAGCCATGGGCCAATCGCAATTCGGCTTCTGCGTGGCCGCGCACCATCCGCTGGCGTCGCTGCCGCAGCCCTTGAGCCGGGCCGACATCACGCGCTACTGCGCGGTGGTGGTGGCGGATACGTCGCGCAACCTGGCGCCGCAGACGCGCGGCATCCTGGCCGAACAACCCATGCTGGTAATGCCGACCATGCAGGCCAAGATCGACGCCCAGGTGCGCGGCCTGGGCTGCGGCTACCTGCCGCTGACGCTGGCCGCGCCCTATCTGGCGCAAGGGGTACTGGTGGTGTGCGAGACCGACGAAGGCATGTCCCTGACCGAGCACCTGACCTACGCCTGGCGCTCGGAGCCGCCGGGCGAAGCCTTGAAGTGGTGGCTGCAGAAACTGAAATCGCCGCGCCTGTGCGAGAGCCTCTTGGGGATGGGATAAGGCGCGCGGCCGCGCGCCTTATTCGTCCTCGATGCCCAGCTCGCGCAGCTTGCGCGTGATGGTGTTGCGGCCGATGCCCAGGCGGCTAGCGGCTTCCACGCGGCGGCCGCGGCTGGCGTCCAGCGCGCTTTGCAGCAGGATCTTCTCGAACTGGCGCGTGAGCGTGGCCATGACCGCGGGTTCGCCGCGTTCCAGCCGGTACTGCGCATCGCGCAGCAGGGAATCCTGCCAGTTGCGCGGAGAGCCCTCTTCCACCGGCGCCGCGGACTGGACCACCGTACCCACGCCGGCCATGGACGCGGCAGGACGCGACAGCGCCGGACTCGGCTGCTGCTGATGCTCCATGGCGCGGATTTCCGGCGGCAGATCGGCGCGCTCCACCGTCTGGCCAGGCGCCATCACCGTCAGCCAGTGACAGAAGTTCTCCAACTGGCGCACGTTGCCCGGAAAGTCGAACTTGGACAACACGGCCAGCGCTTCCGGCGTCAGGCGCTTGACCGGCACCCCCAGCGCGCGGGCGCTGGCGGTCAGGAAGTGGCCAGCCAGCGCCGGGATATCTTCCACCCGTTCGCGCAAGGGCGGCAGGCGCAGCCGGATCACGTTCAGGCGGTGGAACAAGTCCTCGCGGAACAGGCCCTGCTCCACACGCTGCTCCAGCGGCTGGTGGGTGGCGGCGACGATGCGCACATCGACGCGCACCGGCTGCGCGCCGCCGACGCGGTAGAAGCTGCCTTCGGCCAGCACGCGCAACAGGCGCGTCTGCAATTCGATCGGCATGTCGCCGATTTCGTCCAGGAACAGCGTGCCGCCGTGCGCTTCCTCGAAGCGGCCGCGGCGCAGGTTGTTGGCGCCCGTGAACGCGCCGCGCTCGTGGCCGAACAGCTCGGCCTCCAGCAGGTCGCGCGGGATGGCCGCCGCGTTCAGCGCCACGAAGGGGCCGCCGGCGCGCACGCCGTGGCCGTGCAAGGCGCGCGCCACCAGTTCCTTGCCGGTGCCGGACTCGCCCGTGATCAGCACGGTGACCTTGGACTGGGCCAGCCGGCCGATCGCGCGGAACACTTCCTGCATGGCGGTGGACGCGGACTGCGTCATCATCCAGCGCTCGTTGTTCTGCGCCGACTCGCCCTGCCCTTCGGCATTTTCGGGCTCGGCGGATTCCTGCATGGCGCGCCGGATCAGCGCCACTGCCTCGTTCACGTCGAACGGCTTGGCCAGGTAGTCGAACGCGCCGCCCTGGAAGGCGGACACGGTGCTGTCCAGGTCCGCGAACGCGGTCATGACGATGACCGGCAGGCCGGGATTGCGTTCCTTCAGCTGACGCAGCAGTTCAAGGCCGTTGCCGCCAGGCATGCGAATATCCGACACCAGCGCGGCGGGCGCATCGTGCGACAGCGCTTCCAGCACATCGGCGGATTGGGAAAAGCTGCGGGTGGGGACCCCGGCGCGCGCCAGGGCCTTTTCCAGGACCCAGCGGATGGCCTGGTCATCATCGACGATCCATACGGGTTTCATCAGTATGCAGGCTCCATCGGAAGGACCAGGCGGAACTCGGTGCGGCCAGGCCGGGATTCAAATTCGATGATGCCGCCGTGCTGCTGCACGAAGTCCTGCGCCAGGCTCAGGCCCAGGCCGGTGCCTCCGGCGCGGGCCGTGACCAGCGGGTGGAAGATGCGGTCGCGGATCTGGTCCGGCACGCCGGGACCGTTGTCGATGATGGACAGCACCAGCGCCAGGCGGTGCTGCCGGTGAGCCAGCATCACCTGCCGCGCCACGCGCGTGCGCAGCGTGACCACGCCGGGTTCGGTTCGCGGCCCCGGCGGCCGGGCGACCAGTTCCTGCGCGGCGTTGCGCGCCACGTTCAGGACGGCCTGCATCAGGCGGGCGGCGTCGCCCTTCAGGTCCGGCACCGAGGCGTCGTAGTCGCGCAGCAGCGTGACGTCGTTGCGGAATTCGGCCTGGATCAGCGCGCAGACGCGTTCGCAGATCTCATGGATGTTGACCGGCCGCGCGTTCAGCGGCACACGTTGCGGGCCGCTCAGGCGGTCCACCAGCGCCTGCAGGCGGTCGGCTTCGGAAATGATGACCTGGGTGTACTCGGCCAGGGCCGCGCTGGGCAGCTCGGCTTCGAGCAATTGCGCGGCGCCGCGCAGGCCGCCCAGGGGATTCTTGACTTCATGCGCGAGATTGAGCAGCAGTTCGCGGTGGGCTTCGATCTCGTCAACCAACCGGTGGTTGCGGTCGGCCAGCACGCGCTGCTCAATCTCGCGGGTTTCTATCAGCACGGGCCAGCGCTGGCCCGTCAGTCCGACGGTCGTCACGGACACTTCCACGGATTCGGCGGCGCGGCGCAAGGAGGCCAGTTGCCTGACGTCGGCATAGCGTCCGGCGGCGGCGCGGTCGATGGAGGATTGGATGTTTTCCGGACTGTCGAACAGCGTGGCGGCGGAGTGGCCGCCCAGTTGCTTGCGCGAGCGGCCGAACAGATCTTCAGCGGCCGCATTGGCGTATTCGATATGACCGCGTTCGTTGACCAGGAAAACGGACGTGGCTAGCAAATCGAGAGCTTCTACATTCATTTTCTACATACCCGAATGTGAGGGGACGGCGGAACGCGACGGCCGCGCCGGAAGCCGGCGCCCTGCCCGCCAGGCGCGGAGCCTGGCGGGCAGCACGTCGAACCGCGATCTGGCGGTGCGCGTGCTGCGGGCCCTGGTTTCTGCCTGCATCATCGCGCCACCTCCAGCTACAGCCTCAGAACATCAGAGGCTGTAGTACATGTCGAACTCGACCGGGTGCGGCGTCATGCGCAGACGGTTCACATCGGCCATCTTCAGGTCGATGTAGGCGCTGAGCATGTCGTTGCTGAACACGCCGCCGCGGGTCAGGAACTCGCGGTCGTTGTCCAGGGCTTCCAGAGCCTGTTCCAGCGAGGCGCAGACGGTCGGAATCTTGGCGTCTTCTTCCGGCGGCAGGTCGTACAGGTTCTTGTCGGCGGGATCGCCGGGGTGAATCTTGTTCTGCACGCCGTCCAGGCCGGCCATCATCAGGGCCGAGAAAGCCAGGTACGGGTTGGCCAGGGGGTCCGGGAAGCGCGCTTCGACGCGGCGGCCCTTCGGGTTGCCGACGTACGGAATGCGGATCGAGGCCGAACGGTTGCGGGCCGAGTAGGCCAGCTTCACGGGCGCTTCGTAGTGCGGAACCAGGCGCTTGTACGAGTTCGTGCCCGGGTTGGTGATGGCGTTCAGCGCGCGAGCGTGCTTGATGATGCCGCCGATGTAGTACAGCGCGAATTCCGACAGGCCGGCGTAGCCGTTGCCCGCGAACAGGTTCTGGCCGTCCTTCCAGATGGACTGGTGGACGTGCATGCCGGAGCCGTTGTCGCCGACGATGGGCTTGGGCATGAACGTGGCGGTCTTGCCGTAGGCGTGGGCCACGTTGTGAATGACGTACTTGACGATCTGCGTCCAGTCGGCGCGCTGCACCAGCGTGCTGAACTTGGTACCGATTTCGAGCTGGCCGGCGCCGGCCACTTCATGGTGGTGCACTTCGACCGGCACGCCCATCTGCTCCATGAGCAGGCACATTTCCGAACGCATGTCCTGGAACGAATCGACCGGGGGCACGGGGAAGTAGCCGCCCTTGACGGTGGGACGGTGGCCGGTGTTGCCGCCTTCGAATTCCAGGCCCGAGGACCAGGGCGCTTCTTCCGACTTGATCTTGACGAAGGTGCCGGACATGTCGCTGTTCCAGGTCACGCCGTCGAAGACGAAGAATTCGGGTTCCGGACCGAAGTAGGCGGTGTCGCCCAGGCCGGAGGACTTCAGGTAGGCTTCGGCGCGCTTGGCCAGCGAGCGCGGGTCGCGGTCATAGCCCTTCAGGTCGGACGGTTCGACCACGTCGCACGACAGGATCATGGTCGGCTCTTCGCGGAACGGATCCAGGTTGGCCGTGGACAGGTCGGGGATGAGCAGCATGTCGGAGGCTTCAATGCCCTTCCAGCCCGGGATCGACGAACCGTCGAAGGCCTGCCCGCTTTCCAGCTTGTCTTCGTCGATGTGGCTGAGAGGCACGGTAATGTGGTGCTCACGGCCAATCGTATCGGTAAAGCGGAAATCCACGAATTTCACTTCGTTGTCGGCGATCTGTTTCAGGACATCTTTCGGGCTTGCCATGTCATCTCCATTAGATAAAAAGGTCGAGGGCTTTGCCCGTCGACTGGCATAAAAGAGGGAAGCAATAAGCGTGCCAGGTTTTACCCCCGGGATTCCCCGGGGAAGGCAGCTGGGTCACGGGAAAATGTAGCACCAGAATGGTGCAAACAGTGGGGCATGATAGCCCCACTATGGTGCATGAACGCTACAGGAACATTTCCTGCAGGTCGTTGAGGAAACTCCAGCCCAGGGGCGTCGCCCGCAGCCGGGTGGGATCGGCGTCCAACAGCCCCCGCTTGGAGGCTGCCTCCAATTGGTGCGCAATGGCGGCCAGCGACAGGCCGGTGCGCTCGTTGAAGGCGGTGGCGGCGACGCCATCCTTCAGCCGCAGGGCGTTCAACATGAATTCGAACGGCAGTTCGTCCGGGCCGACCTGGCGGCTTTCGGCGATGTGGCTGCCGTCGCGGGCCATGGCGGCCTGCATCCAGGAGTCGGGGCCGCGCAGCCGCGCTTCGCGCACGATGCGGTCATGGAAGGACAGCTTGCCGTGCGCGCCCGGGCCCAGCCCCAGGTAGTCGCCGAACTCCCAGTAATTCAGGTTGTGGCGGCAGCGCGCGCCCGGCTTGGCATAGGCCGAGACCTCGTAGCGCGCCAGGCCAGCGCCCGCCAGCTCGGCTTCCACCGCGTCCTGCATGGCGGCGCTGGTGTCGTCGTCGGGCAGATCCTCGGGCGGGAACTTGGCGAAGACGGTATTGGGCTCCATCGTCAGATGATAGAGCGACAGGTGCTCGGTGCCGAAAGCGACGGCCTGCCGCAGATCGGCCACACAGGCCTCCAAAGTCTGGCCGGGCAAGGCGAACATCATGTCCAGGTTGACGCGCGAGACGGCCCGTTGCGCCATCTCGATCGCCGCCCTCGCCTGCGCGCTGTCGTGGATGCGGCCCAGCTTCTTCAACTGCGCATCGTCGAAACTCTGGATCCCCAGCGAGAACCGCGTCACGCCGCTGGCCGCATAGTCGCGAAAACGCCCGGCCTCGGCCGTGCCGGGGTTGGCTTCCATGGTGATTTCGGCGTCGGGCCACAGGTTCAGACAGGCGCGCAGCATCGCCAGCAGCTCGTCCAGGCCTTCGGACGACAGCAGGCTCGGCGTCCCTCCGCCGATAAAGACCGAGACCACCTGCCGCCCCCAGATCGAAGGCAAGGCCTGCTCCAGGTCGCTGCGCAGGGCATCGAGATAGGCGCGCTCCGGGATCTCGCCCGGCGCCGCGTGTGAATTGAAATCGCAATAGGGACATTTGCGCACGCACCAGGGCACGTGCACATAGACGGACAGCGGCGGCAGGCTGGTCAGCTTGGCGCCGGCCGGCAGCTTCAGGCGCGACGGCTGCGCGCCCATGTCGTTGCGGATGGGAATGATGATGGACATGCGTAATTCCTGAACCTGGCGCCGCGCGGCGCCCTCGTCAAGCCTGGCTCAGCTTGCTCAACAGTTCGCGCAGCGCGCGGGCGCGATGGCTCAGCCGGTTCTTTTCCTCGGGCTCCAGGGCCGCGGCGGTCAGCGCCTGGTCGGGCAGGTAGAAATGCGGATCGTAGCCAAAGCCGTTGGCGCCCTCGGGCTGGTCGATGATCTCGCCATGCCACAGGCCTTCGCCGATGAGGGGCCGCGGATCGTTCTCGGACCGCACCAGCGCCAGCACCGCCACGTACCAGGCGCTGCGGTCGGCCGCGCCGGCCAGATTGCGCACCAGCAGTTCATTATTGGCCTGGTCGGATTTTTCGCCGCCGAGCATCTTGGCGTAGCGCGCCGAATACACGCCGGGCGCGCCGTCCAGCGCCGCCACGCACAGGCCGGAGTCGTCGGCCAAAGCCGGCAAACCGGTCAGGCGGCTGGCGTGGCGGGCCTTGGCCAGCGCGTTCTCGACGAAGGTGACGTGCGGCTCTTCGGCTTCGGGCACCCCCAGTTCGCCTTGGGGCACCAGTTCCATGCCCAGGGGCGCGAACAAGGCAGAGAACTCGCGCAGCTTGCCGGCATTGTTGGAGGCCAGCACGACGCGGCGCAGGGAATCAGGAATCTTGGGAGCAGTCATGGGGCAAATTGTATAGGGCGCGGGCCGGATGCGCCGCCGCCGGGGCGCGATGCCCCCGCGCCTTGAAAGGATATGCCTCCGATCGGGGGTTGACAGTGTTGCGGCCCCTAATTGAAGATGGCGCGCCTGTCTTCAGCGAAACAACGCGGACATATTTTGTTGTCAATATGATCAAACTTGTCACTGATAGTATCTGAACGCACCGGCGATGAACCCCATTCACGCTTTGCCCCGGCCGGTAGCGGCCCGCGCGCCCTCATCACCCCTGGACTGCGCGTCAGCGCACGTAAGCCTGGCCGGCATCCTGCGCGAACGCCTGCTGCGCCCGCGCTTCCAGCCGGTGGTCGACCTTTCGCACAGCCGCATCTACGGCCATGAAAGCCTGATCCGCGGCCCCGCCGACACGGCCCTGCACTTTCCCGACGCGCTGTTCGCCGAGGCCCGCCGCCAAGGTCTGCATCCGCAGCTGGAGCTGGCCAGTTTCCGCGCCGGCGCCCAGGGCTTTCACCAGCACGACGCGGCCGGCATGCTGTTTCTGAACCTCTCCGGTTCGGCGCTGCTGCACTACTGGACCCTGTGGGGCGAGGAAATGCCCCAGCGCCTGCTCAAGAATTGCTCGCTCGCGCCATCCAGCATCATCGTCGAACTCACCGAGCAGGATCCGCTGTCCGAGCACATGGCCGAACTTTCCAGCGCGTTCGCCTGCCTGCGCGCGCATGGCATGCGCGTCGCGCTCGACGACTACGGCGTGGGCAACTCCAATCTGCAGCTCTGGGCCGAAATGCAGCCGGACCTGGTCAAGATCGACCGCTATTTCTTCGCCGGCATCGGCCAGGACGAGCGCAAGCAGAACATGGTGCGCGCCATCCTGAAGGTGGCGCACCACCTGGGCACCACCATCGTCGCCGAAGGCATAGAAACCGCCGAGGACCTGGCCGTGGTGCGCGAGCTGGACATCCGCTACGCGCAAGGCTGGCTGCTGGGCCGGCCGGAAGAAATACTGCTGACCGAGCTGGCGCCGCCGCTGCGCGATTCGCTGCGGCAGCGCGCCGCCGCCGTCCCGCCCCAGCGCGGCCTGGGCGGCACCGCGGCCAGCCTGCGCGTCGAAGCGCCGGCGGCGCAGCTGAGCGGACACACCAATGACGACGTGCACCGGCTGTTCATCGAACACAAGGACATGCACGCGGTGGCGGTGGTCGACGACGACAACCGCCCGGTCGGCATCATCAACCGCCGCGACTTCTCGGAACATTACGCCCAGCGCTACACGCGCGAGCTGTTCGGACGCGACGCCTGCTCCACCTTCATGAATGCCGAGCCGGTGCTGGTGGACCTGAACGTGTCCATCGACCAATTGAGCCACGTGCTGATCTCCGAAGACCAGCGCTATCTGATGGACGGGCTGATCATCACGCGCGAAGGCCGCTACGACGGGCTGGCCACCGGTGAAACGCTGGTGCGCTCGGTCACCGAAATGCGCATCGAGGCGGCGCGCTACGCCAATCCGCTGACCTCGCTGCCCGGCAACATCCCCATCAGCCGGCACATCGCCACGCTGCTGGAAGACGCCGACGACTTCACCATCTGCTATGGCGACCTGAACAACTTCAAGCCTTTCAACGACGTCTACGGCTACTGGCGCGGCGATGACATGATCATGCTGACCGCCGAAGTCATCAAGCGCCATTGCGATCCGCAGCGCGACTTCGTCGGCCATGTGGGCGGCGACGACTTCGTGGTGCTGCTGCGCAGCCCCGACTGGATGGAGCGCACCCGCCGCATCATCGCGGAATTCAACGGCCGCGCCATGGACCTGTACGACGACGAGGGCCGCCGCAACGGCGGGATCGAAGCCGAGGACCGCTACGGCGTGCCCCGCTTCTTTCCCTTCGTGACGCTGGGGGTCGGCGCCCTCACCGTCACGCCGTCGCTATGCGAGCGCATCCGCCCGGAGGACATCGCCTCGGCCGCCGCTCACGTCAAGCACAAGGTCAAGCACGGGAACCTGTCGCTGGTGGCCGAGCGCTATACCGGCGGCGTCCTGCCGCAGCTCGACAGCTGAACCCTGCCCGGCCGCGCCATGCGCCGGCCGGGCAGCAATCTGGAACACCGCCACCGCGCGGCGCAAGCCCTGTGCCTGGGCCTCCAACGCGGCCGCCGCGGCAGCGGTCTGCTCCACCATGGCGGCGTTCTCCTGCGTCGAGCGCTCGATGTCCGCCACCGCGTGGTTCACCGACGCGATGCCGGCGGCCTGTTCGGCGGTGGCGCTGGAAATCTCGGCCACGATCTGCGTCACCCGGTCCACCGACTGCACCATGTCGCGCATGGTGTCGCCGGCCAGGCTGACCTGGCGCACGCCCGCTTCGACGCGGGCGGCGGAATCCTCGATCAGGCCCTTGATCTCCCGGGCAGCCTGCGCGCTGCGCTGGGCCAGCGAGCGCACCTCGCCCGCCACCACGGCAAAGCCCTTGCCCTGCTCCCCCGCGCGCGCCGCTTCCACGGCGGCGTTGAGCGCCAGGATGTTGGTCTGGAAGGCGATGCTGTCGACCACGCCAACGATCTCGCCGATGCGGCGGGCGCTCTCGGCGATGCCCTGCATGCTTTGCACCACCTCGTCGACCGCCGCGCCGCCGCGCTGCGCCAGCTGGGTCGCCCCCAGCGCCTGGCGGCTGGCCAGGTCGGCGTTGCCCGCGGTCAGCTGCACCGTGTGCGCCAGCTGCATCATGTTGGCCGAGGCTTCCTGCAGCGAGCCGGCCTGGCGCGCGGTGCGGTCCGACATGTCCGCGCCGCCCGCGGCGATCTCGCCCGAGCCGGCATGGATTTCCTCGACGCCCTGGCGCACCGAGGCCACGGCCGCCGACAGGCCTGTCTGCATGCGCCGCATGGCGCTGTACAGAACGCCGATCTCGTTGTCGCCGCGCATGGCGATCGCGCCCGTCAGGTCCCCATCGGCGATGCGGTCGAAATGCGCCCCCGCTTCATTCAGCGGCCGCAGGATGCCGCGGCGGAACGCCAGCCGGATCAATACGGCCAAAATCAGCACCAGCGCCAGCACGCCGGCCGCCACCGCGATCACCCGTTCCAGCGTGAAGCTGGCGCTGGCCACCGCCGCCTGGCCCTGATCGCGGGCGTAGGTCTGGTAGGCGTCGGCCTGCTTGACGTAGGCCGCGCCGCTGGACGCCAGCACCTTGTCCACCAGGCGGTTCACCTCGATGCCGTTCCAACCCTTGATCGCCGCGTGCATGGGCGCCAACGTCTGGTCCGCGAAGGCGGCGTACGCTGCCAGCACTCCGTCGAACAAGGGCGCGCCCTGGGCGCTGGCGTCGGGATTGGCGCGCAGGCGCCCCAGGCTGGCCGCGGCCTGCTTGAACAGCGCCTCGGCCTGCGCCAGCGACTCGTTGCGCGCCTCTTCCAGGCCACCTTCCATCGCCGTCTTGGCATCGGTCAGCGCGGCGCGCGCCTGGAACAGCCGGCTGGTCATATCCGCCAGGTCGCCGGCCCGTTCGATGCTGCCCCGGCCCAGCGCTTCGATGTCCGCGCGGTTTTCCCGCAGCACCGTGATTGCCCCCGCCGCCGCCAGCGCGAACAGCACCACGAACAACGCAAGAATGGCCGACAACGCCGTCGTGACCCTGATGTTTTTCCGCATATCAGTCCATACAAAACCTGCCGCCAGCGGCGGCGTTCGCATGGATTATGGACACCCAGTTTGGCAATTTCTTGACACAACCCCGGCGCCAGGATGACAAACTCCCGTCATGAAACCGAACCCCGTATTAAGCAATTGTGAATTGGCAGGGGCGGCGGCTTGCGGCACATTCAACGCTGCACCGAACCATTACCCATACAGAAAACCGCATCATGCCCAACGCCTCCCACGCTTATCAGGACATCCGCGAAGCCGTGCGCGACCTCTGCGCCCAGTTCCCCTCCGAATATTTCCGCAAGGTCGATGAAGAACGCGGCTACCCCGAAGCCTTCGTCCGCGCGCTGACCGAGGCAGGCTGGCTGGCCGCCCTGATCCCGCAGGAATACGGCGGCTCCGGCCTGGGCCTGACCGAAGCGTCGGTCATCATGGAAGAAATCAACCGCAGCGGCGGCAACTCGGGCGCCTGCCACGGCCAGATGTACAACATGGGCACCCTGCTGCGCCACGGCTCCGAAGCCCAGAAGCGCGAGTACCTGCCGCGCATCGCCGCCGGCGAACTGCGCCTGCAATCGATGGGTGTCACCGAACCCACCACCGGCACCGACACCACCAAGATCAAGACCACCGCCGTCAAGCGCGGCGACCGCTACGTCATCAACGGCCAGAAGGTCTGGATCTCGCGCGTGCAGCATTCCGATCTGATGATCCTGCTGGCGCGCACCACGCCGCTGGACCAGGTCACGCGCAAATCGGAAGGCATGTCCATCTTCCTGGTGGACCTGCATCATGCCGTCAAGCACGGCATGTCGATCCGCCCGATCCCCAACATGGTCAACCACGAGACCAACGAGCTGTTCTTCGACAATCTGGAAATCCCCGAAGAGAACCTGATCGGCGAAGAAGGCAAGGGTTTCAAGTACATCCTGGACGGCCTGAACGCCGAACGCACCCTGATCGCCGCCGAGTGCATCGGCGACGGCTACTGGTTCGTGGACAAGGTCACCGCCTACGCCAAGGAACGCATGGTGTTCGGCCGCCCCATCGGCCAGAACCAGGGCGTGCAGTTCCCCATCGCCCGCGCCCACATCAACGTCGAAGCCGCCAGCCTGATGCGCTACGAAGCCTGCCGCCTGTTCGACGCCCACGAGCCCTGCGGCGCCCAGGCCAACATGGCCAAGCTGCTGGCCGCCGACGCGTCCTGGGAAGCCGCCAACGCCTGCCTGCAGTTCCACGGCGGCTTTGGCTTCGCCACGGAATACGATGTCGAGCGCAAGTTCCGCGAAACCCGCCTGTATCAGGTCGCGCCGATCTCGACCAACCTGATCCTGTCCTACGTGGCCGAACACATCCTGGGCCTGCCCCGCTCCTTCTGACCGGACCCCGACATCAATGACCGCTGCCCAAGACACCCCGCACCTGAGCGCCGAACTCGCGGCCTTTGCCGCCAACCTGCGCTATGAGGACATCCCGGCCCCGGTGCTGCGCCGCGCCGAGGACCTGCTGCTGGACTGCCTGGCTTCCATCCTGGCCGGCGCCTCCGCCCGCGCCGTGCAGGCCATCGACCGCTATGCGGCCGCCATGGGCCCGGCCGACGGCCCCAGCGAAGTCCTGATCACCCGCCGCCGCACCACGCCGCTGTTCGCCGCCATGGTCAACGCCGCGGCCGCCCACGTGGTGGAGCAGGACGACGTGCACAACGGCTCCGTGTTCCACCCCGCCGCCGTGGTCTTCCCGCCGGCGCTGGCGGTGGCCCAGGCCCTGGGCCGCTCGGGCCGCGACCTGCTGGTCGCCTCTGTTGCCGGCTACGAAGTGGGGATCCGCGTCGGCGAATTCCTGGGCCGTTCGCACTACAAGATCTTCCACACCACCGGCACCGCCGGCACGCTGGCCGCGGCCGTCACCACCGGCCGGCTGTTGAACCTGTCCCCCGAGGAAATGCTGAACGCGCTGGGCTCGGCCGGCACGCAGGCCGCCGGCCTCTGGGAGTTCCTGCGCGACGCCGCCGACTCCAAGCAGCTGCACACCGCCAAGGCCGCCGCCGACGGCATCACCGCCGCCTATCTCGCGCGTGAAGGTTTCACCGGCGCGCGCCACATTCTGGAAGGCCCGCAGGGCATGGCCGCCGGCATGTCGACGGACGCCGACCCGAGCCGCCTGTGCGACCGGCTGGGCGAACGCTGGGCGCTGGCCGAAACCTCGTTCAAATTCCACGCGTCCTGCCGCCACACCCATCCGGCGGCCGATGCATTGCAGCAGGCGCTGCGCGAAAACAACCTGACCGAAGCCGACATCGAGCGCGTCGTGGCTCACGTGCACCAGGGCGCCATCGACGTGCTGGGCCCCGTGGTCAACCCGCAGACCGTGCACCAGTCCAAGTTCTCGATGGGTACCGTGCTGGCCCTGATCGCCCGCCAGGGCCGCGCCGGCCTGGCGGAGTTCGACGCCGGCCTGGACGATCCGGGCGTGGCCACGTTCCGCGGCAAGGTCGAAATGGAGCTGGACCCGGAGGTCGACGGCGCCTACCCCCAGCGCTGGATCGGCAAGGTCACCGTCTACACCCGCGACGGCCGCAAGCTGCATGGGCGGGTGGACGAACCCAAGGGCGACCCGGGCAATACCCTGAGCCGCGCGGAAATCGAGGACAAGACGCTCAGCCTGGGCCGTTACGCTGACGCCGCTACGGAGCAAGAGCTGCGCGGACTGATCGATGCGATCTGGAATCTGGAAAAGGCGGAGAAGCTGGGGACGCTGCTGGCGCCGAAGTAATCCCAGCTGGCGGGACTACGGGTTGGCCGCGGTGTACGCGTCCAACCCGTTTCTTCTGATGCCGATCAGGCCAGCGCCGCGCGCTGCGCCCGCACCAGGCCGGCAATGCCGCTTTCGGCCAGCACCAGCATCGTGTCCAGTTCCGCGCGGGTGAAGGTCGCACCCTCGCCCGTACCCTGCACTTCCACGAATGCGCCGCTGCCGGTCATGATCACGTTCACGTCGGCATCGCAGGCCGAGTCTTCCTCGTAGTCCAGATCCAGCACCGCGCGGCCCTGCACCAGGCCGACGGACACCGCCGCGACCGCGTCGCGGATCGGATTGGCAGCCAGAGCCCCGCGCTGCATCAGCAACGCGACGGCGTCGGCCGCGGCCACCCAGGCGCCAGTAATGCTGGCGCAGCGCGTGCCGCCATCGGCCTGCAGCACGTCGCAGTCCAGATGCAGCGTGCGCTCGCCCAGCGCCTTCATGTCGAACACTGCGCGCAGGCTGCGGCCGATCAGGCGCTGGATTTCCTGCGTGCGGCCGCTCTGCTTGCCGCGCGCGGCTTCGCGGTCGCCGCGCGTATGCGTGGCGCGCGGCAACATGCCGTATTCAGCCGTTACCCAGCCTTCTCCCTTGCCCTTCAGAAAAGGCGGTACTTTCTCCAATACGCTGGCCGTGCACAGCACATGGGTGTTGCCGGCCTTCACCAGCACCGAACCTTCGGCGTAGCGCGTAAAACCGCGCTCCAGGCTGAACGGCCGCAGTTCGTCGACGGCGCGGCCCGAAGGACGGGCGATGGCGGGGGTTGTGGTCACAGGCAAACTCCAGACGTGGCTTAGATCCGCCGCATTGTACGGGGTGGCGCCGCAGGAAAATGCCGCTTGGAGTATCCTGCCGCGATACAACCGGTACAAATGGAAAGGTCCGCGCCGAAAAACCGGCTGGCGCGGGCGACCGCCGGCTCCCAATAAAAAAGCATTACCAGGACACGCACATCATGATTCGCAGCATGACCGCTTTCGGCAACGCCCGCGCAGATCTCGAGCAAGGCACGCTTGCGCTCGAATTCCGCAGCGTCAACAGCCGCTTTCTCGATCTCTACTTCCGCCTGCCCGACGAATTGCGCCACGTGGAGACGCCGCTGCGCGAACTGCTGACCGCCAACCTGGCGCGCGGCAAGGTCGAAATCCGCGTCTCCTACACCCGCAACGCCAGCACCGACCTGTCCAAGCTGGAACCGGCCTGGCTCGAAAGCCTGGCCGAACAGCTGCAGGCGGCGCGCCGAATCCTCCCCGACATCGCCGCGCCGCGCCTGGTGGAACTGTTCAATTGGCCCGGCCAGCGCGCCAACGACGCGCTCGATCCGCAAGTCTGGGGCGCCGCCTGCATGCAGGCCGCCCAGCAAGCGCTGACGCAGCTGCAGGAAGGCCGCGCGCGCGAAGGCGAACGCCTGGCCGGCATGATGCGCGAATGCGCCGACGGCGTGGCGCGCATCGTCGAACTGGTGCAGGCGCACCTGCCCCAGTTGCTGGCGGACCACCGCGACAAGCTGGCCTCCAAGCTGCGCGAAAGCGTGGAATCGGCCTTCCCCGGGGGCTTCACCCACATTTCCGGCTCGGAACTGTCGGAACGCCTGTCCCAGGAAGCCAACCTGTTCGCGCTGCGCATCGACGTGGCCGAAGAGCTGTCGCGCCTGCGTTCGCACCTCGAAGAACTGCGCCACCTGCTCGGCGACGGCGGCGGCAAGCCCGCCTCCGGCAAGAAAAACGCCGGCAGCGCAGGCAAGCGCCTGGATTTCCTGTTCCAGGAAATGAACCGCGAAGCCAACACCCTGGGCTCCAAGGCCGGCAGCATGGAAGTCACCCGCGCGGCCATGGACCTGAAACTGCTGATCGAGCAGATGCGGGAACAGGCGCAGAACATCGAGTAGGCAGATAAGCGGCGACGCTTGGCCTAAGCGCCGCACTTTGGTGCAAAAAAAGCAGCCCTTATGTCCTGGATCGATGATCCAGGACATAAGGGCTGCTTTTCGTCTGGCTTTTGGCTCGAACTGCACCCCGCATCAGTCTGTATCTGCTCATATACCGGTCAAGCTCCGCCCCGGCATGCCGGGGCAAAGGCGATCTTGACCAGGCATGCTCCCATTGCGACTGCCAGAAATACCTCATAAAATCTGACTATTCTAGTCAGATTTGGGAGAACAGTATGCAGGCTTGGCAAATGCAAGAAGCCAAATCCCGCTTGTCCGAGGTCGTTAAAGCGGCCGGAAGCCAAGGTCCCCAGGAAATCACTGTACACGGGCGTTCTGTCGCGGTCGTGCTCTCGCGGTCGGACTTCGACAAACTTTCAGGCACGGGGGAATCTCTCGTCGCCTTCATGCGTCGTTCCCCCCTGGCCGGCGACGAAGACCTCGACTTTCCCCGTGACGCCAGCCCGACGCGCAAGGATGGACTTTGAGCTATCTCGTCGATACCAATGTCCTGTCCGAACTGCGTCGAAAGCAACCGGATGGCAACGTGGTCAGATGGCTGCAGAAGCGCCCGCCCACCACGCTATTCCTATCCGCACTAACGCTAGGGGAGCTTCGCAAAGGCATAGAAATGATGCCGGAGGGCGAACGAAAGCGCAGTTATCTGGACTGGTTGGAGGTTGAACTACCCCGTTTTTTCAGTGGTCGCGTGCTGACCATTGATGAGCCTGTCGCGGATTGTTGGGGACGCTTGGTGGCTAAAGCCGGGCGCACGTTACCCGCTATCGACAGCTTGCTGGCCGCCACAGCAATGACGCACGGACTGACACTGGTCACCCGCAATGAACAGGATTTTCAACATTCAGGCCTGGACGTCATCAATCCCTGGGAAGGTACTTGACCGTGCTCTGCTTGAGTGGCCCTAACCATGCGCACCCTCCCCGACATCACTATTCCCGAAGGATTCAGCAGTTGGGATGCCGCTGACACTCTCAAGACCGATGAGGACGCCGCACTTTATTTCGAGGCTTGCCTGACAGAGGACCGAGGTGATGGCAGTCTGGTCCGTGCCGCCCTGCGTGATATCGCCCGCGCCCGCGGCTCAGCGCGCCTCGCCCGCCGCAGGCTCCCCCCGCAGCGCTGAATCCAGATACGCGCTGCGCGCCCGCGCATCGGGGAAACGCATGTCGCGATAGTTCACGAAGCGCGAGCCGCGCGCCAGCCTGTAGCCGGCCCAGATCAGCAGGAACAGCGGAATGCCGATATAGGTCGCGACCACGCCGCCCCAATCGATCTTGTCCTGCAGGAACGCCTGGTAGTTCTGGCCCAGGGTGATGATCAGGCACAGCACGAAAGCGAAGATCGGCCCGAACGGGAAGAACGGCGACACATAGGGCAGATCGGCCAGGTTATGGCCCTGCTTCACGTAGCCGCGGCGGAACCGGTAATGGCTGATGGCGATGCCCAGCCAGGCGATGAAGCCCGTCATGCCGGAGGTATTCAGCAGCCAGATGTAGACGGCATTGGGGCTGAAGATGAAGGTGAAGAAGCACAACGCCGCCACGACCGTGGTTGCCAGCAGCGCCCACAGCGGCACGCCGTTGCGCGAGATCCGGCCGAAAATGCGCGGTGCCTTGCCGTCGCGCGCCAGGCTGTAGAGCATGCGCGTGGCTGCGTACATGCCCGAGTTGCCTGCCGACAATACCGACGTCAGCACGACCGCGTTCATGACCGAAGCCGCTCCCAAGAGACCGGCCCGCTCGAAAATCAGGGCGAAGGGGCTGACGCTGATGTCCTCGACGTCGTTACGCAGCAGATGCGGATCGGTATACGGAATCAGCAGGCCGATGACCAGGATGGCCGCCACGTAGAACAGCAGGATGCGCCAGAACACCTGGCGCACCGCGCGCGGCAGGTTGCGCGCCGGGTCCTTGGATTCGCCGGCGGCGATGCCGATCAGCTCGGTGCCCTGGAACGAAAAGCCCACCACCATGGCCACGCCGATCAGCGCCGCAAAGCCGCCCGAGAACGGCGCGTCGCCCACCGTCCAGTTGGTCAGGCCGCCGGTTTCGCCGCCGCGGATGATGCCCAGCAGCATCATCACGCCCATGGCCACGAACGCCAGCACGGCGATGACCTTGATCAGCGCGAACCAGAACTCCGCCTCGCCGAAGCCGCGCGCCGACATCGCGTTCAGACCGAACGTGATCGCCAGGAACAAGGCGCTCCAATAGAAGCCCGGCACATCAGGAAACCAATAGGCCATGACCAGCTGCGCCGCCACCAGGTCCACCGCCACGGTGACCGCCCAGTTGTACCAATAGTTCCAGCCCAGGGCGAAGCCGAAGCCGTCCTCGACATAGCGCGCGCCGTAGGTGGAGAAGGATCCGGAAACCGGCATGGCGGCGGCCAGTTCGCCCAGGCTGGTCATCAGGAAATAGACCATGATGCCAATCAGCACATAGCCCAGCAGCGCCCCGCCGGGGCCGGCCCGGGCGATCGTTGCGCCGGAGGCCACGAACAGGCCGGTGCCGATGGACCCGCCCACCGCAATCATGGTCAGGTGGCGCGCGGACAGCGTGCGGCGCAGTTCGGAAGGCGGGTTCGCCTTCGCGTCGCGCGTGCCGCCTGAGCGACGTTCATCGTGTTCCGATGGTGCCAAAGTGCATTTCCTTCAGGTCATGAAGGCACCCGCGCGCAGCGCCAGGTGCCTGGGAATTTCCAAGCAACCGGCGAGAATAGCGCAAGAGGCCCCATCCGGCGAAATCGGACGGCCTCGGGGACGGATCGACGGGCCTATTGAAACGCCGTTTCCATGAAGGTGCGCAGCTTGCGCGAATGCAGGCGTTCGGGCGGCATGTCGCGCAGCCGCTCCAGGGCGCGGATGCCGATTTCCAGATGCTGGTTCACCTGGCGGCGATAGAAGGCGCTGGCCATGCCGGGCAACTTCAGTTCGCCATGCAAGGGCTTGTCCGACACGCACAACAAGGTGCCGTACGGCACGCGGAAACGGAAGCCGTTGGCCGCGATGGTGGCTGACTCCATGTCCAGCGCAATCGCGCGGGACTGCGCAAAACGCTCCACCAGCTCCAGGTGGTCGCGCAGTTCCCAGTTGCGGTTGTCGATGGTGGCGACCGTGCCCGTGCGCATGATGCGTTTGAGGTCCCAGCCCGACAGCCCCGCCACTTCTTCGACCGCCTGCTCCAGCGCCACCTGCACCTCGGCCAGCGCCGGCACCGGCACCCAGGTCGGCAGGTCGGCATCCAGCACGTGGTCCTCGCGCACATAGCCGTGCGCCAGCACGTAATCGCCCAGGCGCTGCGAATCGCGCAGCCCGGCGCAGTGGCCCAGCATCAGCCAGGCATGCGGGCGCAGCACGGCGATGTGGTCGGTAATGGTCTTGGCATTGGACGGACCCACGCCAATGTTCACCAGCGTGATGCCGGAATGGTCGCCGCGCACCAGGTGGTAGGCCGGCATCTGCGGCAGGCGGATCGCCTGGTCCTCGTCGCCCGGGCCGCTTTCGCCACGGCGCGTGATGCGGTTGCCCGGTTCCACCAGCATTTCGTAGTCTTCGTTGCCGCTGGCCATCAGCGCGCGGGCGCGGGCGCAGAACTCGTCCACGTAGAACTGATAGTTGGTGAACAGCACGAAGTTCTGGAAATGCGCCGGCGCGGTCGAGGTGTAGTGCTGCAAGCGGTGCAGCGAATAGTCCACGCGCTGGGCCGTGAAAGGCGCCAGCGGCTTGGGCTCGCCCTCCTTGCCGCGCCAGGAGCCGTTGACGATGGCGTCGTCCGTCACCGCCAGATCGGGCACATCGAACAAGTCGCGCAAGGGACGCTTGAGCGCCTCCAGATGCTCGCCCTCGACGTAGGCGCCCTCGGGGAAGGCGAAATGCAGCGGAATGGGCGAATCGGACTCGCCGACTTCCACCGCCACGCGGTGATTCTGCAGCAGCTGGCTGACCTGTTCTATCAGGTAGTCGCGAAACAGCGCGGGCTGGGTGATGGTGGTCTGGTAAATGCCCGGCTCGGCCACGTGGCCGTATGACAGCCGCGTATCGATCGGATCGTAGGTTTCCACCACGATGCGGATCGCCGGGTAATAGGCGCGGGCGCGCTCGCGGCCGTTGGTCGAGCCCTTCAGCACTTCACGGAAGGCGGCGCGCAGGAAGGCAGTGTTGCGCGCATAGATTTCAATCAGGCGCTCCACCGCCGCCACCGCATCCTGGAACGGCTCGAAGGGCAAGGCCTCTGGCCGGCTCATGGAAGATAAAGGGTGCACTGCGTTCATCATCGAGCTTTACTCCGCTTCTCATCTTATCTGTAACCGCGGCCGTTGCCGGCTTGCCGGGCCGCAGGGCCGATGGCGACGATTATGCCCGAGCCGGCGCAAGATGAAGTGTCATATTCGACTGTCCGCGAACTCGCGCGCGCCGTAACTTCCGCAGACAAGAATGCTGCATTGCACTACAAATGTAATGAAACATTATTCCATTACAATCATGTGGCATTCCGGGGTTTTGCGTCCCGGTGTTGCCCCCCTTTCCGCCGGCTTGCCTGTTCAGGCAAAGCCATGCCGCCCACTCCGATTCTTGAAGTGACGTAATGACGCCGCCCACGCGAAAAGCCCGAATTGCCCAGCTACGCATTCCCGTATTCCTGTCAGCGCCCATCATCGCCCTGACCCTTTCCTGGATTCCCGACGCCGCCCAGGCGTCCGTCCGCCTCGAGCCGGCCCGTCCCTCGCTCACCGGCCTGCGCCTGGCGCAGGAACCCACCGTCCCCACCCTGCGCGACCGCGTCGTGCAAGCCGGCCTGGAGGCCATCGGCACCCCCTATAGCTGGGGCGGCGACGACGCCGAAGGTTTCGATTGCAGCGGACTGGTCCTGCATGTCTTCCGCGAGATCGCCGGCCTGGAATTGCCGCGCACGGCCCGCGCCCAGCGCACCGCCGGCGAATCCGTCTCCAACAAGCAGGAACTGCGCCCCGGCGACCTGGTGTTCTTCGCCACGCGCGGCCGCGGCGTGACCTCGCACGTCGGCATCTACATCGGCCAGAACAAGTTTGTCCACGCCCCGCGCCGCGGCACCAAGGTGCGTGTGGATGAAATGAAGAATCCGTACTGGACCAAGCGCTACGTCGGCGCCCGGCGCTATCTGGATATGCAACCAGGCCAGATGCTGGCCCAGGCTTCCCCGCGCTGACGGAAAGATCGGGGCGGCGCCCCCGGCGCACCCCAAGGGGGCGGCACCACAGCCTGCCGCGGCCCGTCCGGAAAGGACGCGCCGCCGCAGGCCAGCTGCGTTTCAGCCCCGGCCCACGAAGGGCATGTTGGTCGCCATGATGGTCATGAACTGCACGTTGGCCTCCAGCGGCAGGCGCGCCATGGCGGCAACCGCCTGCGCCACGTGCGCCACGTCCATGCGCGGCTCGACCTTGGTGCTGCCGTCGGCCTGCAGGATGCCCGCGGCCATGCGCTCGGTCATATCGGTGGCGGCATTGCCGATGTCGATCTGGCCGCAAGCGATGTTGTAGGGCCGGCAATCCAGCGAAATCGACTTCGTCAGCCCGGACACCGCATGCTTGGTCGCGGTGTAGGCGATGGAGAACGGGCGCGGCGCATGCGCCGAGATCGAACCGTTGTTGATGATGCGCCCGCCGCGCGGATTCTGCGCCTTCATCACGCGGATCGCAGCCTGCGCGCACAGGAACATGCCGGTCAGGTTGGTGTCGACCACGTCGCGCCACACCGATACGGGCAACTCCTCGATCGGCATGGCCGGCGCGCCGCGTCCGGCATTGTTGAACAACACGTCCAGCCGGCCATATTCACGCTGCGCCGCATCGAAGAGTTCGCGCACGGCCTGCTCGTCCGACACATCCGTGGGCACCACCAGCGCCCTCACGCCGTCCTCGCCCGCCGCGGTGCGGGTCGCTTCCAGCGGTTCGCGGCGGCGGCCGGCCAGCACGACCCGATAGCCTTGCGCCAGGAATTCCAGCGCCACCGCGCGGCCTATGCCGGTACCGGCGCCGGTGACCAGCGCCACGCGCGGATGTTCGATCTCGTTCGCTTGCATCGGATTCTCCTTGTTATAGATCGGCGAAATGCTACCCGAATCGTTCTGGCCATGCTGCAAGCGAAGGTTCCAGCGGTGACACATTCGAACCGGTCACACGCAAGCAAAAATTACCCGGCAAAGGCAGCCTGCCCGCGGCGGGAAAAGATGCGTCTTTCGGCGGCCGAACGCGCGCTGCCGATCCCCGGCGACGCCGCTTTCCCGCGCATGCTCCACGCAGAAAAAACCTCCACGGCGCATGCCATCGGGTCGACAATCCCGTGTTGATCCGTCACAAGTCTTTATATAATTCCTAGAAATTAGCTTATTACCAAAAATCCAATAACATCCACGGAGCAGGTTACATGACCCCACGGTCCCTACCCACCGCGCTGATGCTGGGCGCGCTGTACGCCGCCTCGGCCGGGGCGCAAGGCGCGCCCGACGGCAAGCAGATCAGCACCCAGGGCGCCAACGGCGCGCCCGCCTGTATCACCTGCCACGGCGCCCGTGGCGAAGGCAACCCGGCCGCCGGCTTTCCGCAACTGGCCGGCATGGGCAGCGCCTATCTGGACGAACAGCTCGAAGCCATGGCCAACGGCTCGCGCGTCAGCCCGGTGATGGCCGCCACCGCCAAGGCGCTGGACCCGGCGCAACGCAAGGCCGTGGCGCAGTACTACGCGTCGCTGCCTTCCGCGCTGGATACCGACAAGCTCGCCGCCACCGCCATGCATCCGGCCCAGCCCGCCGACACCGGCGCCTGGCTGGCCACCCGTGGCGCCTGGGACAAGAACGTGCCCGCCTGCAACCAATGCCACGGCCCAGGCGGCATCGGCGTCGGCGCGAATTTCCCCGCCTTGGCCGGGCAGCCCGCCGCCTACATCGCAGGCCAGCTGCGCGCCTGGCAGCAAGGGCAGCGCCCGCCGGGCCCGCTGGGCCTGATGCCGGCCGTCGCCACCCGCCTCTCCAGCGCCGAGATCGACGCCGTGTCCGCCTATTACGCAGGCCTGCCCAAGGCCGCCGACCAGCTTGCCGCGCAAGCCAACACCGCCGCGGGAGCCCAGAAATGACCGCCATCAGCCTGCGCCTGCTGTCCGCCGCCTGTCTGCTCGCATCCGCCGCCACGTTCGCGGCCGAACCCCGCCCGTCCTTCACGCCGCCGTCCGCCGCATCCATCCCCGACAACGATTTCGGCAAAGCCGTACGCGAAGGCGAGCAGATCTTCCTGCACACCCCACAGAAGGCCGCCAAGTTCGTCGGCAACAACCTGAACTGCGTCAGCTGCCACCTGGACGCCGGCCGCCGGCCGGATTCCGCGCCGATGTGGGCGGCCTACGTGCTGTATCCCGCCTATCGCGCCAAGAACGGCCACGTCAACACCCTGGCCGAACGCCTGCAAGGGTGCTTCCGCTTCAGCATGAACGGCAAGGCGCCTGCCGCGGACGATCCCACCCTGACCGCGCTGCAAACCTATATGTTCTGGCTGGCCAGCAAGGCGCCGACCGGAGTCGTCCTGGACGGCCAGGGCTATCGCAAACTGCCACCCCCCGCCCAAAAAGCGGACTACGTGCGCGGCAGCGAGGTCTATGCGCAGTATTGCGCCGTCTGTCACGGGGCCGAAGGCCAGGGCCAGAAGAACGGCAAGCATTGGGTGTTCCCGGCCCTGTGGGGCGCGGACTCCTTCAACTGGGGCGCGGGCATGCACCAGATCGGCAATGCGGCCGGTTTCATCAAGGCCAACATGCCGCTCGGGCAGGGTGGCATGCTGAGCGACCAGGAGGCCTGGGACGTCGCCTACTTCATGAATGCGCATGAACGTCCGCAGGATCCGCGCTACACCGAATCGGTCGCCGCGACCCGGGCCAAGTACCACGACTCCGACGATTCGCTGTACGGCATCGAGGTCAACGGCCATCTGCTGGGCAGCGACTCCCCGCCGGCCGGCGGCAGGCTGACCCAGGCCGCGGCCAAGGCTGGCGGCTGAATCCGGCGGGCGCAGATCACGCGGCCGGCTTGCGGGTTGCCCCCTGCCCGGCCGCGTGATTTGTTATTCTTCGTGTCTCAGCATCACACGCCTGCCACATTCATGTCCGCCAATCCCGGAAACGTCTTCATGGTCGTCGCGCCCAGCGGCGCCGGCAAGTCCAGCCTGGTCAAGGCCTTGCTCCAGCAAGACCCCTCCATCCTGCTCTCCATTTCCTGCACCACCCGCGCGCCCCGCCCCGGCGAGGAAGACGGCCGCGAATACCGCTTCGTGTCCCCGGACGAGTTCAAGCTCCTGCGCGAAGGCAACAACCTGCTGGAATGGGCGGAAGTGCACGGCAATTTTTACGGCACGCCGCGAGACCGCATCGACGAAGCCACCCGCGCCGGCCGCGACGTGCTGCTGGAAATCGACTGGCAAGGCGCGCGCCAGGTGAAGCAGCGCTTCCCCGGCGCAATCGGCGTGTTCGTGCTGCCGCCTTCCATCGATGAACTCGAAAGCCGGCTCAAGGCGCGCGGCCAGGATGCGCCCCAGGTGATCGCGCGCCGCCTGATGGCCGCGGGCGGCGAAATCGCCCACGCGCCTGAATGCGAATATGTTATTATTAATCAAGAATTTAGCGTGGCCTTGTCGGAATTGACTCAAATAGTCAGCGCCGCGCGGCTGCGCTTTTCGTCTCAGGCCGCCCGCCACAGCCAGTTGTTCTCGCAACTCGGCATCCCGGCCGAGCACTGAGCCGAACGCATTCTCCCTATCCTCCATCAGCACCAGGTGTCCTAATGGCTCGCATTACCGTCGAAGACTGTCTGAACCAAATCCCCAATCGTTTCAAGCTCACGCTGGCCGCGACCTACCGCGCCCGCGAGTTGGCGCAAGGCCATGCCCCGCGCCTGGACAGCAAAGACAAGCCCACGGTCACTGCCCTGCGCGAAATCGCGGGCGGCCTCACCGGCGTGGAAATGCTGCGTAAAGTACCCACCTGATCGTTTCCGGGGGCGGCAAGCATGGCTTTTCCCGGGCTGAAGTACGCTTCATCAGGTCTGCTTGCCGCACTGCGTGCCGGCTCCCGTCTCGGGCGCCGCACGGGCAAGAAAGACAAGACCCTCCCCACGCCACCGTCCGTCGCCGCGCAAGAAGCGGCGGACGCGACCGCCTCGCCGGTCGCTTCGCTGGCGCCGCTGACCGAAATCATCGGCAGCTATCTCGACAAGAAAGACGTAGAACGCGTGCGCGAAGCCTATCGCTTCGCCGACCAGGCGCACCTGGGCCAGTTCCGCGCCAGCGGCTCGCCCTACATCTCTCACCCCATCGCCGTCACGGAAATCTGCGCAGGCTGGAAGCTGGACGTCAACGCGTTGTCCGCCGCCCTGCTGCACGACGTGATGGAAGACCAGGGCATCGCCAAGCACGAACTGGCCGAGAAATTCGGCCCTGAAGTCGCCGAGCTGGTCGACGGCCTGTCCAAGCTGGACCGCCTGGACTTCGCCACCAAGGCCGAACAGCAGGCCGAAAGTTTCCGCAAGATGCTGCTGGCGATGGCGCGCGACGTGCGCGTCATCCTCATCAAGCTGGCCGACCGCCTGCACAACATGCGCACGCTGGACGCGGTCAATCCCGAAAAGCGCCGCCGCATCGCGCGCGAAACGCTGGAGATCTACGCGCCCATCGCCCACCGCCTGGGCCTGAACCTGCTGTTCCGCGAACTGCAGGACCTGTGCTTCGCGGCGATGTACCCGAACCGCTACCAGGTGCTGTACAAGGCCGTGCTGGCCGCACGCGGCAACCGCCGCGAAGTCATCACCAAGATCGCCGATTCGGTGCGGGCCTCGCTGCCTGCCGCCGGCATCGAAGCCGAGGTCACCGGCCGCGAAAAGACGCTTTATGGCATCTACCGCAAGATGGTCGACCAGAAGAAGTCGTTCTCCGACGTCCTGGACATCTACGGCTTTCGCGTCATCGTGCACACCCTGCCCGAGTGCTACCTGGCGCTGGGCACGCTGCATCAGCTCTACCGGCCCGTGCCCGGCAAGTTCAAGGACTACATCGCCATCCCCAAGGTGAACGGCTACCAGTCCCTGCACACGACCCTGGTCGGCCCCTACGGCACGCCCGTGGAGTTCCAGTTCCGCACCCGCGACATGCATCACGTGGCGGAAGAAGGCGTGGCCTCGCACTGGCTCTACAAGGGCGCCGACCTGACCCTGAACGACCTGCAGAAACGCACCCACCAGTGGCTGCAATCGCTGCTGGACATCCAGAGCCAGACGGGCGATTCCGGCGAATTCCTGGAGCACGTCAAGGTCGACCTGTTCCCCGACGCGGTCTACGTGTTCACCCCGCGCGGCAAGATCATCTCGCTGCCGCGCGGCGCCACGCCGGTGGACTTCGCCTACGCCATCCATACCGACATCGGCAACCAGGCGGTGGCCGCCAAGGTCAACGGCGAATTCGTGCCCCTGCGCACCGAAATGAACAGCGGCGACACGGTGGAAATCGTGACCTCGCCCGCCTCCCGTCCGAACGCGCAGTGGCTCAACTACGTGCGCACCGGGCGCGCGCGCTCCGAAATCCGCCACTACCTGCGCACGGTCAAGTACGAAGAGTCGGTGGCCTTCGGCGAACGCCTGCTGGGCCAGGCGCTGCAGGAACTGCGCATGCCCCTGCCCGCCACCGACGACCCGGCCTGGCAGAAGCTGGCGCGCAGCACCGGCGCCAGCTCGCGCGAGGAAATCCTGGCCGACATCGGCCTGGGCAAGCGCCTGGCCGCCGTGGTGGCGCGCCGCTTTGCGCCCGAGCATCAACTGGTGGCGACCACGGCCGCGGCCGTGGACGAACTGACCTCGGCGCGTAGCGCCCCCATCCTGATCCAGGGCAATGAAGGCCAGGCCGTGCAGTTGGCGCCTTGCTGCGGCCCGCTGCCGGGCGACCCCATCATCGCCGGCATGCGCATGGGACACGGACTGGTGGTGCATACCGCCGATTGCCCGGTGGCCATGCGCCAGCGCCTGCGCGAACCCGAACGCTGGATCAACGTCGGCTGGGACGCCCACACCGCCAAGCACCTGGCCACGCGCCTGGACATCGTCACGCGCAACGAGCGCGGCGTGCTGGGGCGGCTGGCCGCGGAGGTCACTGCGGCCGACGCCAACATCGTGCACGTCACCATGCACGACGACGCGGTCGCCACGGTGTCGCTGCATCTGACCATACAGGTCGACAGCCGCAAGCACCTGGCGCAGGTCATCCGCGCCATCCGCCACGTGCCGCAGGTACAGAAGATCGTGCGCGTGAAGGGTTAAGTGGTTCTTCAGTGCAGAGCTGAAACGCCAGCCCTGCACTGCCCTTCTCAAGTCACGTGCTGCAGAAAATCCTTGAGACGCTGGCTGGGCGGATTGCTCAGCAATTCGCCCGGCGGCCCGTCATGGGCGATCTTGCCGGCGTCGATGAAAATCAACCGGCTGCCCACCTTGCGCGCGAACTCCATCTCATGCGTGACCACCACCATGGTCATGCCCTCTTCGGCCAGGTCGCGCATGACCTTCAGCACCTCATGGCGCAGTTCCGGATCCAGCGCCGACGTGGGTTCGTCGAACAGCATCAGCTTGGGCTTGATGGCCAGCGCCCGTGCAATCGCCACGCGCTGCTGCTGGCCGCCCGACAGCTCCGAGGGATAGTGGTTCATGCGCTCGGCCAGGCCGACCTTGGCCAGCAGGCTTTCGGCCAGCTCGCGCGCCTCGGCGCGGCTCTGCCCGCGCGTATGCACCGGGCCGAACATGACGTTTTCCAGCGCGGTCATCTGCGGGAACAGATTGAACTGCTGGAACACCATGCCCGCTTCGCGCCGGATCTCGCGTACTTGCGCCGCCCCGCCGTTCACGCTCAGGCCGTCCACCAGCAAATCGCCGCCATTGATGGTTTCCAGCACGTTGATGCAGCGCAGAAAGGTGGACTTGCCGGAGCCCGACGGCCCGACCACCACCACGACCTCGCCCGCATCGATGTTCAGCGAAATGCCGTTGAGCACCATGGACTCGCCGAAGTTCTTGGTGACGTTGTGGAATTCAACCATGCTCATAATATGCGCATCCTTCTTTCAATCAGATGCAGGCCCAGCGCCATGAGGCCGGTCAGGATCAGGTAAACGATCGCGACCGCCGACCAGATCTCGACGGCGCGGAAGTTGCTGGCCATGATCTCCTGGCCCTGCCGGGTCAGTTCGGCCACGCCGATCACGATGAAGAGCGAGGAATCCTTCAGGCTGATGATGCACTGATTGCCCAGCGGCGGAATCATGCGGCGGAACGCCACCGGCCCGATGATGTGCAAGAGGATCTTGTGGAACGGCAGCCCCATGGCCTGGCCCGCTTCCTTCAGGCCCTTGTGCACCGACAGCAGCGCGCCGCGCACGATCTCGGAAATATAGGCCCCGGAGTTGATGATGAGCGTGACGATCGCGGCCCATTCCGCATCCACCCGGATGTTCGCCAGCAAGGGCAAGGCGAAATAGATGAACATCACCTGCACCACGATGGGCGTGCCGCGGATGACCGCGACATAGACCTGCGCGATGGCCGACAGGACGGGGTGTCCGTAGGCCCGCGTCACGCCGGATAGCGCGCCCAGCAAAAAACCACCCAACAAGCCCCAGAACGTGATCTTGATGGTCATCAGCGTACCCTCGAGCAGATTGGGTAGCGCGCCTTCGATTACAGTCCAGTCAAACTCCACGATATACCCCCTATGGCGCGGCGCCGTGCCGGAACACGGCGTGAGCGGCGCGGGACCGCCCGCCGGACTGCGGCGAGGCGGCCGGCCTCAGCCGGCGCAGGCCGATGCCGGGCGGTCCCGGTATGCAAAGCGAACCCGGATGCTCAGGGCTTCTTGCCGAACCACTTGGTGTAGATGGCGTCGTACTGGCCGTTGGCCTTCAGCGTCGCCAGGGCCTTGTTCACCTGCGGCACCAGATCGCTGCCCTTGGGGAAGGCGATGCCGTAGAAGTCGCCGCTCTTGACCGAGCCCACCACCTTCACGCGGCCCTTGCCGGCGGTGTTGGCGTAGTACTGGACATTGGGCGTGTCATGCACCGCCGCGTCGACCCGGCCCGTGGCCAGTTCCAGATAGGCGTTGTCGATATTCGGGAACAGCTTGAGCTTGGCGTCCGGCACCTGGGCCTTCAGGAAGTCCACCGTGGCGGTGCCGGTCTTGACCGCGACGGTCTTGCCGGCCAGGGACTTGGCGTCCTTGATGTCCGTGTTCTTTTCACCGACCAGGATGGCCAGGCCGCTTTCGTAATAGGGATCGGAGAAGTCGATGACTTTCTTGCGGTCATCGCGGATCGTGATGCCGGCCAGCGCCGCGTCGATGTTCTTGGTCTGCAGGCCCGGGATGATGCCCGCGAAGTCCATGGGCTGCAGCTTGTACTTGAGGTTGAGTTCCTTGGCGATGGCCGCCCAGAGATCCACGTCGAAGCCCACATAGGTATTACCCTGCTTGAACTCGAACGGCACGAAAGCGGTATCGGTGGCCACCACCAATTCCTTGCCTTGGGCATGGGCGGCCGAGGCAGCGCCGAACATGGCCACGGACAGGCCGACCAGCGCGGCGGCGACTTTGCGTTTGATCATGAAACTCTCCTCTTGGGGACCAGTCGGCACCCCGGGGTTGTTGTAGGGGCATGATTCCTGGGCCGCGCCGGGGTCTCCGGCACAGCTTACCGACGATCTTAACGCATACGTCCCCACCCGGCAGCGGCCGGAAAATTTACAATCCGCATGACACCCGGAGGATTCCCATGGCCTACAAATATGTACGCATTGCCGGAAACCGGCGTCAGACGGGCCTCGCGCTGGGCAAGCTGGCGCGGCCCCTGATGGCCACCTATCTGAACCAGAGCCGCACCTGGGACGCGCTGCGGCCGTGGCGCGGCCACGCCTTCCTGGACGAACTGGCGCAGCAGGCGCAAGCCGCGCTGCCGGCCATCTGGGAAGAACTGGAAGGCCTGGCCGAAGGGCTGCACATGCCCATCGAGGACGTGCTGCTGTGGAACTGCCGCGGCGACCTGCTGCACAGCACCACCGACGGCTGCACTTCGGTCGCGCTTATATCGGCGGACGGCACGCGCTGGATCGCGCACAACGAGGACGGCGATCCCTATCTGCACGGGCGCTGCCACCTGGTCGACGTGGCGCTGGAAGACGCGCCCGGCTACCTCAGTTTCTACTATCCAGGCTCCCTGCCCGGCCATACCTTCGGCGCCAACCGCGCCGGGCTGGTGCAGACCATCAACAACCTGCGCATCCGGCAGCGGCATCCGGGCGTGCCGCGCATGCTGATGGCGCGCGCCGTGCTCGATTGCGCCACGCTGGACGAAGCCGTCGCAAAGCTGCGGGACCTGCCGCACTCCGGCGGCTTCCACCATACCCTGGGCGCCGCCGGCGATCCTCGCCTGCTCAGCGCGGAAGTCGCGCCGGGTGAGGTTTCCATCCAGGATATCGGCACGCGCTACGGCCATGCCAATCACATGGTGCATGCCGACATGGGCGGCGTGGCGCAGATCGTCACGGACTCGTCGCGCGCGCGCCAGAACCGCATCGAAGGCATCGTGGATGGCTGGTCCGCGGGCTCCGGCCGCGACGACCTGATTGCCGCCCTGCATGACACCACGGGCGAGTTGCCGATACTGCGCACCGCGGCGGACGATCCCGATGACGAGAACACGCTGGCGACCGCCGTCTTCGAAATAGGCGAAAGCGAAGTGACCTTGCGGGTTTATGACCGCAAGCCCAAGGCAGACATCGTGCTGGACGTGATGTCGGACACGGAATAACAAGCCTGCAATACCTGCAAAGACAACGGCCGCGTCATTGCTGACGCGGCCGTTGTTTCATTGCCAGTCGGTCAGACCTGGCCGTAGCCCCCGCCTCCGGGGGTTTCGACGACGAAAATGTCGCCCGGTTGCAGCTGGGCGCTATCCTGCGGGCCCAGTTCCTGAACCGAACCGTCGGCGCGTTCGATCGAGTTGCGGCCCATGGCGCCGGGCTGACCGCCCGCCAGGCCGAACGGCGCGTACAGGCGGTTGTTCGACAGGATGGCCGCGGTCATGTCCTCCAGGAAGCGGATGCGGCGCACGCCGCCCTCGCCTCCCGGATAACGGCCGGCGCCGCCCGAACCCTTGCGGATTTCGTAGGATTCCAGCCGCACCGGGAAACGGAACTCCAGCACCTCAGGATCCGTCAGCCGCGAGTTGGTCATGTGCGCCTGCACCAGCGAAGTCCCCGCGAAACCTTCGTCATGCGGACCGGCCTTGTCGATGCGCACCGGACCCGCGCCCGTGCCGCCCGAGATGGTCTCGTAGTACTGGTGACGCGCGTTGCCGAACGTGAAGTTGTTCATCGTGCCCTGGCTTGCGGCCAACACGCCCAGCGCGCCGTACAACGCGTTGACGATGCACATGGACGTTTCCACGTTGCCTGCCACCACGGAGGCCGGCGGATTCGGGCGCAGCATCGAGCCTTCCGGCAGGATGATGGACAGCGGCACGAGGCAGCCGTCGTTCAGCGGGATGTCGTCATTGACCAGCGTGCGGAACACATACAACACCGCCGCTACGGCGATGGCGCCCGGCGCGTTGAAGTTGTTGTCCAACTGGTTGGACGTGCCGGTGAAGTCCACCACGGCGCTGCGCGCTGCGGTGTCCACCTTCACGGCCACGCGGATCACCGCGCCGTTGTCCAGCGGATACTCATAGCTGCCGTCCTTCAGCACCGAGATCACGCGGCGCACCGCTTCCTCGGCGTTGTCCTGCACATGCCCCATATAGGCACGGACCACGTCCAGGCCGAAGTGGTCGCACATGCGCAGCAGCTCCTGCACGCCCTTCTCGTTGGCGGCGATCTGCGCGTGCATGTCGGCGATGTTCTGGTCCGGGTTGCGCGCCGGCCAGAGGCCGGAGCCCAGGATGCCGCGGGCGGCGGCCTCGCGGAACTCGCCGTTCTTCACCAGCTGGAAGTTGGTAAAGAGCACGCCCTCGTCGTCCACGGTCTTGGAATCGGGCGGCATGGAACCCGGCGTGGTGCCGCCGATATCGGCATGGTGGCCGCGCGAACCCACATAGAACAGGATCTCGCTGCCGTCGCGGTCGAACACCGGGGTGATGACCGTGACGTCCGGCAAGTGCGTGCCGCCGTGGTACGGATCGTTCACCACGTAGGCGTCGCCAGGCCGCATGCTGCCAGCGTTGGCGTTCATGACCGTGCGCACGGACTCGCCCATGGAGCCCAGATGCACCGGCATGTGCGGCGCGTTGGCGATCAGGCGGGCCTGGGCATCGAAGATCGCGCAAGAGAAGTCCAGGCGCTCCTTGATGTTGACCGAATAGGCCGTGTTCTGCAGCCGGTAGCCCATCTGCTCGGCGATCGACATGAAGAGGTTGTTGAACACCTCCAGCATGACCGGATCGGCCTGGGTGCCGATGGCACGGCGTTCCGGGCGGGCTTCGACGCGGCGGATCACGAAGTGGTCCTGCGCCGTCAGTTCCGCCTGCCAGCCGGCCTCGACCACCGTGGTCTGGTTAGGCTCGGAAATGATGGCGGGCCCCGCCACCACGTCGCCGCCCGCCATGTCCTCGCGCACATACAGGGGCGTGTCGCGCCACGCGCCGCCGCTGTACATGCTGACGATGCGGCTGGCGGCCAGTGCACCATCGCGCACACGCGACGCGGGCGTTTCGCTGACGCGCTCGCCACCGCCCGTGGCTTCGACCGAAATCGTTTCCACCACCAGCTCGCGGTTGGGCATCAGGAAGGAATAGCGCTGGCGGTAGGCCGTTTCGAAATCCTGGCGCGCCTGATCCAGGTCCGTGTAGGCCACTTCCAACGCGGTGTCCGTGCCGCGATACTTCAGGTGCAGGCGACGCTGCACGCTGATGTCGCTTTCGGCCACGTGCTGGCGGCGCAGTTCGCCAACGGCCTGGCCGGTCAACTCGTCCAGCTCGACCTTCAGCGCTTGCATCAGGTCGGCGTCGAGCACCTTTTCTACTGTCTTCTGGCGCATGTCGGTCTGGTCAGCCAGGCCCATGCCGTAGGCCGACAACACGCCGCCCAACGGATGCGCGAACACCGTCGTCATGCCCAGCGCGTCGGCCACCAGGCAAGCGTGCTGGCCGCCCGCGCCGCCGAACACGGTCAGCGCGTATTCGGTCACGTCATGGCCGCGCTGCACCGAGATGCGCTTGATGGCCTCGGCCATATTGCCCACGGCGATTTCCAGGAAGCCCTCGGCGAGCTGTTCCGGACTCATCTCGCGACCGGTGGCTGCGCGCACTTCGTCGGACATGGCCGTAAAGCGCGCCACGACCGCGTCGCGGTCCAGGGGTTCATTGGCCTCGGGGCCGAAGACCTTGGGGAAGAAATCGGGCTGGATCTTGCCCAGCAGGACGTTGCAGTCCGTCACCGCCAGCGGGCCGCCGCGGCGATAGCAGGCCGGACCCGGATTGGCGCCGGCGGAATCCGGCCCCACACGCAGGCGCGCGCCGTCGAAATGCAGAATCGAACCGCCGCCCGCCGCCACCGTGTGGATGCTCATCATGGGCGCGCGCATGCGCACGCCGGCCACCTGGGTCTCGAATTCGCGTTCGAACTCGCCGGCATAGTGCGACACGTCGGTGGACGTGCCGCCCATGTCGAAGCCGATGACCTTGGGAAAGCCCGCGATCTCGCTGGTGCGCACCATGCCGACGATGCCGCCGGCCGGGCCCGACAGGATGGCGTCCTTGCCGCGGAAGCGGTGCGCGTCCGTCAGGCCGCCACTGGATTGCATGAACATGAGACGGATGCCCGGCAGCTCGCCGGCCACCTGGTCCACGTAGCGCATCAGGATGGGCGACAGATAGGCGTCCACCACCGTGGTGTCGCCGCGCGACACGAACTTGATCAGCGGACTGACCTCGTGCGAGGCCGACACCTGCGGGAAACCCACTTCACGCGCGATGCGGGCGGCGATGCGCTCGTGCTCCGGCGCGTGCCAGGCATGCATGAAGACGATGGCGGCCGCGCGGATGCCGCTGTCGTAGGCGGCCTGCATGGCCGCGCGCAGCGCTTCCTGGTCCAGCTCGCGGATTACCTCGCCGTCGGCAGCCACGCGCTCATCGGCTTCCACCACGGATTCGTAGAGCATCTCGGGCAGGACGACGTTGCGGTCGAACAGGCGCGGACGGTTCTGGTAGGCAATGCGCAGGCCGTCGCGAAAACCCTTCGTCGTGACCAGCAAGGTGCGCTCGCCCTTGCGTTCCAGCAACGCGTTGGTGGCCACCGTGGTGCCCATCTTCACGCATTCGACCTGATCGGCAGGCACCGGCTGGCCGGGCGCGATGCCCAGCAGCTTGCGGATGCCAGCCACGGCCGCGTCGCGGTACTGCTCGGGGTTTTCCGAGAGCATCTTGGCCGTGGTGGTGGTGCCATCCGGGCGCCGCGCCACGATGTCGGTAAAGGTGCCCCCACGATCAATCCAGAATTGCCACTTCATAGCTGTCCTTGCAAACAAAGGGTCGCCGCGGCGCCTGCGGCCGCGCGCGGGTAAACGAAAATTCAGAGAGAGGTCGCCGCGCGGGCCGCCTGGTCGTACAGGCCGGACAGCGCGCGCAGCGTGTGCGCCAATTGCCGGCTGTAGTCCAGCCCGCCCCCGCCCGGCGCGTCCAGGCCCGCGGTCAGGCATTGCTCGCGGATCTCGGCGTAGCGCTTGAGGATGGCCGCGCCATCCGGGGTTACGCTGTAGAAGACTTCCTTGCTGCTGCGCTCGCCCTGGACCACGCCCAGGCGATCCAGCTTCTTGAGCGCATAGCTGACGATGTGCGTGTCCTCGACATTCAGCGTGAAGCAGATGTCCGCCAGCTTCTTGGGCCGTTCGCGGTGATAGACGTGATGGAACACCATCACGTCCGTGGGCGTCAGGTCGGGCAGTCCGGCCGCCGCCATGCAGCGCACGGTCCAGCGGTCGAAGGCGTGGCTGGCGATCATCAGGCCGAATTCCACTTCGGAGAGGTCGGGCGCGCTGCCGCCGGCCAGGTGGGCCGACGATGCAATCAAAGTGGGGGTCATGGAAGACGCAAGCCGAGTTTATCTGAACGAAATACTAATAATTTATCTATATTTCATCAATAAAAAATACGAACGAAGCGACGAAAACTCCCTCTTTCGAGGGAATACCCCTAGAAAACTGCAAGCAAAAAAAGCGGCTTAGGGCGCCGACCAGCCCATGGGCAGATTGGCCCGGATCAGCCAGCCCGCAATGGAAATCCGCGGCGCGATCTCAGGCATGGGATCGCCCGGACCGAACCAGCGCGCATCGGCGATCTCGTCTTCCTGGACGCGGATATCGCCGGACACGTAGTCGGCCGTGAACGCGACCATGAGCGAATGCGGGAACGGCCAGGACTGGCTGCCGAAATACTGCAGGTTGCCGACCTTCAGGCCGACTTCCTCATGGACCTCGCGATGAATGGTCTGCTCGATGCTTTCGCCGGGTTCGACGAAACCTGCCAGCGCCGTGTAGCGCGAAGTGGCCGTGGTGGTGTGGCGCGCCAGCAGGACGCTGTCGCCCTTGCGGATCAGCACCATCATGGCCGGCGAAATGCGCGGATAGGCCGAAAAGCCGCAGGACGGGCAGCGCAGGCAGAACTCGGTGGACACGCGCTCCGACGGCGTGCCGCAGACGCCACAGAACCGGTGCGTGCGCGCCCATTCAGCGATCTGGTAGGCGCGGCCGGCCAGCGCCATGCGTTCGTCGTCCAGCACACCGAAAAGCGAACGCAGCTTCCTGAAGGCATAGCCTTGCGGCGGCTCCATGCCGGGCTCCACGTGCACGGTGCGGCATGGCGAACCGGGCAGCGTCCAGATCGGCTGCAAGGCCGCGGCCGCCACGCCTATCCTTACGCACAAGGCAGTGTCCGGCAATACGGCGGACGTCTCTTCAACCAGCAACTCATCACGACGGAAAACGAAATTCACACACGCCTCGGCATCATGCATTCGATACGCAATGTTAGAAGAAAAACGGCTGCTGCATTGCGTTTGCGCAAAGATTGAACCTTCAATGATCGACCGTGCGCACGCCTGTTAGGAATAACCCGTAAAGACGCGATTTCGCGCGCTCGGCCGCCGCATAGCAACATAGAATGGCACGGCTTTTTCAGCTGCGCGTCATCGGCGCAGCGCTCTCTTTTTCGCAATGCCTATCGGGCACAACCCGGCTTCACCATTCGCAAAGAAGGACCACCCCATGCACAAGAAAATTTCCCTGTTGGCAGGCAGCATCGTCCTGGCGTTCAGCGCCAGCGCCCAGGCTCAAACGAAATGGGATCTGCCCACCGCCTATCCGGCCAGCAACTTCCACGTCGAGAACCTGACCACCTTCGTCAAGGACGTGGACACGCTGTCGGAAGGCAAGCTGAAGATCACGCTGCACAACAACGCCTCGCTGTACAAGGCGCCCGAGATCAAGCGCGCGGTGCAAGGCAACCAAGCGCAGATCGGCGAGATTCTGCTGACCAACTTTGCGAACGAAGATCCGATCTACGAACTGGACGGCCTGCCCTTCCTGGCCACCGGCTATGACGCGTCGTTCAAGCTCTACCAGGCGCAGAAGCCCTTCCTCGAGAAGAAGCTGAACGCGCACGGAATGACGCTGCTGTACGCGGTGGCCTGGCCGCCCCAGGGCATCTTCGCCAACAAGGACATCAAGCAGATCTCGGACATGAAGGGCCTGAAGTGGCGCGCCTACAGCCCGGTAACGGCCAAGATCGCCGAGCTGGTCGGCGCGCAGCCCGTCACGGTGCAGCAAGCCGAACTGGCCCAGGCCTTGGCCACGGGCGTGATCGACTCCTACATGTCGTCGGCATCCACCGGCTACGACACCAAGACCTACGAGTACATCAAGAAGTTCTACGACACGCAGGCCTGGCTGCCCAAGAACGCGATCATCGTGAACAAGAAGGCGTTCGATGCGCTGGACCCCGCTGCGCAAGACGCCTTGAAGAAGGCCGGCGCGCAAGCCGAGGAACGCGGCTGGAAGCTGTCGCAGGAAAAGAACAAGTGGTACCAGGCAGAACTGGCCAAGAACGGCATGGAAACCGTCAAGCCCACGGTTGAGCTGAAGGAAGGCCTGTCCGTGATCGGCAAGCGCATGCTGGACGACTGGCTGAAGAAGGCCGGCGCGGACGGCCAGGCCATGATCGACGCCTACAAGAAGCAGTGATATCTCCATGCGCCGCTTTCTAGATGGTCTTTACGGCGCGGCCGGCCTGTTGGCCGGCTTGTGCACGATCGGCGTACTGGTGTCTGTGCTGGCCGCGATCATCGCGCGCCAGCTCAGCATGAACATCCCCGGCACGGACGCCTATGCCGGGTATTTCATGGCCGCCGCCGGCTTTCTTGCGTTGTCCAGCACGTTCAAGCACGGCGAACACATCCGCGTGACGCTGCTGCTCAATTCGCTCAAGCCTGCCGCGGGCCGCAGGCTGGATATCTTCGCCCTGGCGGTCGGCTGCCTGCTGGCCGCCTCGTTCGCGTTCTTCAGCGTCAAGCTGGCCTACGACTCCTGGCAGTTCAACGACATCTCCACGTCCAACGACGCCACGCCGCTCTGGATTCCCCAGATCAGCATGGCTGTCGGCACGGTGCTGTTCCTGGTCGCCCTGATCGACGAGCTGATCCGACGCTCACGCGGCCTGGCCGCCGCCTCTTCGCAGCAAACCCATGAATGAACTTCTCGTCATTACCCTATTGGTCGTCTCGATCTTCGCGCTGCTGGGCTGCGGCGTCTGGGTCGGCCTGACCCTGGCGGGGACCGCATGGATCGGCATGGAGATCTTCTCCAGCCGCCCGGCGGGCGATGCCATGGCCGTCACCATCTGGGGCGCGTCGTCCAGCTGGACCCTGACCGCCCTGCCGCTCTTTCTGTGGATGGGTGAAATCCTGTTCCGCACGCGGCTGTCGGAAGACCTGTTCAAGGGACTCGCCCCCTGGCTCAACCGCCTGCCCGGGCGGCTGCTGCACACCAACGTGATCGGCTGCGCCATCTTCGCCGCGGTCTCGGGCTCCTCCGCGGCGACCTGCGCCACGGTCGGCAAGATGACCATCCCCGAACTGACGCGCCGCGGCTACCCCGAGGACAAGATCCTGGGCACGCTGTCGGGCGCCGGCACGCTGGGCCTGCTGATTCCGCCTTCCATCATCATGATCGTGTACGGCGTGGCGGCGGACGTGTCCATCGCCAAGCTGTTCATCGCGGGCATCGTGCCTGGCATCCTGCTGGCCTTGCTGTTCATGGGCTACATCGCCTGGTGGGCGATCCGCAACCCCGGCCAAGTGCCGGCAGCCGACCCCGGCCTGTCGTTGATGGAGAAGCTGTCGCGCTCGCGCCATCTGATCCCGGTCATGCTGCTGATCGGCGCGGTGCTGGGCTCCATCTACACCGGCATCGCCACCGCCACGGAAGCGGCGGCGGTCGGCGTGGTGGGCGCCCTGTTTCTCTCGGCGCTGCAGGGTTCGCTGAACCGCTCCGCCTTCATGCAGTCGCTGCTGGGCGCGACCCGGCTGTACTGCATGATTGCGCTGATCCTGGCGGGTGCGCAGTTCCTGACGCTGGCGATGGGCTATATCGGCCTGCCGCGCGCGCTGGCCGAATGGATCGGCGGCCTGGGCCTGTCCCAGTTCTGGCTGATCATGGCGCTGATGGTGTTTTTCATCATCCTGGGCTGCTTCCTGGACGGCATCTCCATCGTCGTGCTGACCATGGGCGTGCTGCTGCCCACGGTGCAGGCCGCCGGCATCGACCTGATCTGGTTCGGCATCTTCATCGTGTTCGTTGTGGAAATGGCACAGATCACGCCGCCGGTGGGGTTCAATTTGTTCGTGCTGTCCGGCATGAGCGGCAGGGAGTTGCCCTACATCGCGCGTGCATCGCTGCCGATGTTCTTCCTGATGATCCTGGCCGTGCTGCTGCTCTATGCCGTGCCTGGCATAGCGACCTGGCTGCCGCTGCACATGACGCTGTAGGACGACGTCACCCTGAAAACCCCGTTCCCGGAACGGGGTTTTTTTTCGCCATGGCAAGCCCCCTAACCGCTCCCCCTGTTTTGCCGTCCTGTAAACCAGGGAAAACTCCAAAAAACTACAGGTGTTGTTCACGCCCCAGTTTTTCTAGAATTCCCAGGCGCTGATACGTTGCAACATTACGGCGTATATGTGCATATGCGGCCATCGCCCGGACCCGCGCTTACCAGAAGCGTCGGCGCGACGGCCCGGCGCCTGACGATCCGCCAGGCGCAACCCGCCGAGCCAAAAGCCCGGCGTCACTAAAAATAGCGCTACCCAGGAGGAGCCCCCGCATGAAACGCATCACCGTATCCCTCGCCCTTGCAGGCCTGGGCTTGGCCGCCGGCACGGCCCAAGCCGAAACCAGCGTCACCCTGTACGGCATCGCCGACGTCAGCATCCGCTACCTGAGCACCAGCGCGGGCAGCGTAGGCGCCGACGGCAGCCGCGTGTCGATGGAAAACGGCGCCATTTCCAACAGCCGCTGGGGCCTGCGCGGCTCCGAAGACCTCGGCAACGGCAACCGCGCCTTCTTCCGCCTGGAAAACGGCTTCAACATGCAGAACGGCCGCGGTTCGGATCCGGCCAAGACCTTCAGCCGCCTGGCCTATATCGGCCTGGACGGCGGCAACATCGGCGCGCTGACCCTGGGTCTGCAGAACACGCCGATGTTCGACCTGCTGGCCGACTACTTCGACCCGCTGACCGTCGGCAACTACGACCAGAACGCCTGGCTGCCCGCCGCCATGTCGCGTGTGCGCACCAACAACATGACCAAGTACTCCAACACCATCGGAGACCTGGCGTTCGCGCTGTCGTGGGCCAACGGCGACGACTACAACGACCACAAGGCCGGCCAGCAGTATGGCGCCAGCCTGCGCTACACCGTCGGCAAGCTGGGTCTGGGCGCGGCCTATCAGCAGACCTACGATGGCACGGATTCCGACCTGCGCCAGCGCGTCTGGAACCTGAACGCTTCGTATCAGTTCGACGGCGCCAAGGTCTTCGCCGGCTACTACAACGGCCGCGACGAAACCGGCTGGGTCAACGCGGTCATGGGTGGCGCCCAGGCCGCCGGCCTGGAACGCAAGGACAACGGCTACTTCGCCGGCGTGACCTGGCAGGCCACGCCGCGCTGGGCCATCACCGGCGCCGCCTACTACGACCAGAGCAAGAACGTGGTCGAAGACGGCGACAAGGGCAAGCGCTACGCGCTGGTCGCCGTGGCCGAGTACTCGCTGTCCAAGCGTTCGCAGGTGTACGGCACCGTGGACTGGAACAAGGTCAGCGATGCCGCCAGCGGCGAAATCACCGGCAAGAGCAACCAGCTCGGCGCCGCAGTGGGCTTCCGCCACATCTTCTGATGATCGTCCGCGCCGGACGCCTTACGCGTCCGGCGCGGCTGCGTCGCCCGTTCAGACTCACATCCCCAGATACGCCTTGCGCACCTCGTCCGAGGCTGCCAACTCCCCGGCTTCGCCCGACAGCGCCACCCTGCCGCTCTGCATCACATAGGCGCGCGCCGCGACTTCCAGCGCCTGTGCCATGTTCTGCTCCACCAGCAAGACCGACAGGCCGTCGTCGCGGTTCAAGGCCGCCAGCGCATCGAATACCTGTTCCACCAGCAAGGGCGACAGGCCCAGGCTGGGTTCGTCGATCAAGAGCAGGCGCGGCCCGCTCATCAGCGCCCGGCCGATGGCCAGCATCTGGCGCTCGCCCCCGGACATGGTGCCCGCCAGCTGTGCGCGGCGCTCCTTCAACCGCGGAAACAAGGCATAAACCCGCTCCAGGCGTTCGGCGTACACGCGCTCATCCCGCACCGTGTACGCGCCCAGCCTCAGATTCTGCTCCACAGGCTGGCGCGCGAACACCCGCGCGCCTTCGGGAATCATGGAGATGCCCTGGGCCACCAGCTTGTCCGGCGGCGTGCCGGTGATGTCCCGGCCTTCGAACGTTACCCGCCCGCCCTTGGGCTTGACCGCTCCGACGATGGCCAGCAAGGTGCTGGACTTGCCCGCGCCGTTGGCGCCCAGCAAGGCCGCAATCTCGCCCGGCCGGACTTCCAGCGACACGCCGCGCACCGCCTGCACGCCGCCGTAGGACACGCTCAGGTCTTCCACTTTCAGCATCGCATCAGGCACGGTGCTTTCTCCCCAGATAGGCTTCGATCACGGCCGGGTTACGCACGATTTCTTGCGGCGCGCCCACGGCGATCATCTGGCCGAAGTTCAGCACCAGCACCCGGTGCGCCAGCCGCATGACCACCTCCAGCACGTGCTCGACGATGATGAGCGTGACGCCCGATGCATGGATGCCACGCAGGATCTCCGCCAACGCGATGGCTTCGGCCGGGTTCAGGCCGCCCGCCACCTCGTCCAGCAGCAGCATGCGCGGCTCGGTCGCCAGCGCCCGCGCCAGCTCGACCCGTTTCTGCCCGGCCACGTTGAGCTCGGCCGCTCTTACGTCGGCGCGCTCGGCGAGGCCCACCAGTTCCAGCACGCGGGCCGATTCGCGCCGCGCGTCCTGCAGACGCGGATGGCGCAGCAATGCGCCGACCATGGCGTTCTCCAATACCGTCATCTGCCCGAAGCTGCGCGGGATCTGGTAGGTACGCACCAGGCCCATGGCGGCCACCTGCTCGGGCTGGCGGCCTATCATGGACTGGCCATCGAAGGTCACCGAGCCGGAGGTCGGCTCGTGATGTCCCACCAGGCCATTGAACAAGGTGCTCTTGCCCGCGCCATTGGGGCCGATGATGGCGACGATCTCGCCCGCCTCGACCGATAGCGAGATGTCCTTGTTCGCCACCAGACCGCCGAATTGCTTGGTCAGGTTCTTAACGTCCAGCAGAGCCACGGCGCCTCCTCAATGTGACCAGCCCACCCGGCAGGAACATGGTGACCAACAAGATCGCCAGGCCGAAAACCAGCAGGTCCAGGCCCATGCCCGAACTGCCCCACAGCACGCGCGTGCCCTCGGACAGCGGCAGCAGCACCGCCGCGCCCAGCCACGGGCCGATCAGCGTGCCGACCCCGCCCAGGATGGTGACCAGCACGACCTGCACCGACATCGTCAGATTGAACATGGACTCCGGATCGATGAAACCCACGTACATGGCGAAGAAGCCGCCCCACACCCCGGTCATGCCCGCCGACATCACAAAGGCCAGCATCTTGTAGCGGTCCGCCGGCACGCCCAGGCTGCGCGAGGCCGCCTCGTCGCCGTTGATGGCCCGCCAGTAGAAGCCGGTCTTGGAATGCACCAGGAAGAAGGTGGCGCAGAAGGTCAGGAACGCCAGGCCGACCGCGATCAGGTAATACGGCACCTTGCTGCGGAACAGCAGCATCCAGGCGGCATCGCCGATGGGCGCCTCCAGGCCGACGGCGCCACCCGCCCACTCCCAGTTGATCATCAGCAGCAGCCCAATCTGCAGCAGCGCGATGGTGGCCATGGCGAAGTAGTGGCCGGACAAGCGCAAGGTGGGACCGCCCACCAGCCAGGCCAGCCCGGCGCTGATCAGCCCGCCCAGCGGAATGCCCAGGAGCGGCGTGAGCTTCAGGTGGTGCAGCAGCAGCAAGGTGGTGTAGCCCCCGACGCCCACGAACACGCTGTGGCCGAAGGAGATCCGCCCGAGGAAGCCGCCGACGAGGTTCCAGCACGCGCCCAGCGCGCCGAACATGATGGCCAGCAGCAGCACCTGCAGGGTGAAGGCGTCCTTCACCACCAGCGGCACCAGGGCCATCAGGATGGCGGCCACGGCTGCCGCCGCGATGGGCCATTTGGGCACGCCGGCCGATGCGGCGTCGAGTTTGTTTGTCTTGTTCATCTCACCACCGCCCGAACAGGCCGCGCGGCCGATACCAAAGAACCAGGATGAACAGGATGAAGACGCTCACCGTCTTCAAGGCCGGCGCAACGAAGTAGCCTGTCATGGCCTCGATGATCCCGATCAAAATTCCCGCGATGAAGGCGCCCGGCAGCGACCCGAAGCCACCCATGCACACCGCCACGAAGGCCAGCAGCCCGAATACCGTGCCCACCGAGGGGAATACGTAAAAGAAGGTGGTCAGCAAGGCGCCGGCCAGGCCCACCGCGGCGCTGCCCAGCATCCAGACCTGGGCGTTGACCCGGTCGGGCGAAATGCCCACCAGCGCCGCCACCTGGCGGTCTTCCGCCACCGCTTGCAGGGCATGGCCCCAGCGCGTGCGGTACACCAGGATGAACAGCGCGACCACCACCACCAGCGCGATCAGGCCCGTCACCACCTGGGGCCTGCCCAGCGAGATGCCGGCAACCGTGACGCTGCCTGACACCAGCGTGTCGGGCAGGCTGCGGTAGTCCGGGCTGAAGGCGATGAAGGCGATCTGGCGCAGCACCAGCCCCAGGCCGAAGGTGGCCAGGATGACCGCCATCGCCGGCCCCTTCTGCAGCCGGCGGATGATGAGCGCATAGGTCAGAAAACCGACGAAGGCGAGCAGGACCGCCACTAGCGGCGCCGACAGCGTGGGATCGATGTGGCCCAGCGTATAGAGCCAATAGGCGGCATACATGCCCAGCATCAGGAACTCGCCGTGGGCGAAGTTGATGACGTCGGTAATGCCCCAGATCAGCGCCAGCCCCACCGCCACCGCGGCATAGATCAGGCCATTGAACAGGCCTGCCGAGAGAGCTTCAAACATGGAGTGCTCCTCGCGGCGGGCCCCGCGGCCCGCCGCGTCAGACTATGGTTACTTCCAGGCGAACGGCAGCGTGGGCAGGCTCTTGTCCGTGCGGTATTTTTCCGGCCACACCGTCTGGTAGGACGACCCCTTCAGCTCCAGGATCAGGCCCGAACCCTTGGTGTTCTGGCCCTTGGCGTCGAACTGCACCCCGGCCCAGGGCATCGCGACCTGCGCTTCGCCCAGGTCGGTGGCCGCCAGCGCCTTGCGGATCGCCTCGGGATCGGTCGAGCCGGCCCGGTTGATCGCGTCGGCCAGCACCAGCACCCCTTGCATCGAGCGGGCGTTGTTGCCGTTCAGGTCCTTGCCGGTCTTGGCCTTGTACATATCGTTGATCTTCTTCAGGCCAGCCTTGGACGCCGCCACGTCATTGCCCCAGACGTCGCGCGTCAGCACGCCCTGGACCTGCGGCCCCACCTCCTGCACGAAGCGCGAATCGATGAAGCCTGCGTCGTTGGCCAGCAGCACCGGCGGCGCGTACTTGCTTTCGCGCATGGTGCGCACGAACAGCATGGCGTCCGAGGTATAGCTGGCGAAGATCGCCACATCGGGCTTGGCGGCCGCCAGCTTCTGCACCTCCGCCGTCACCGAGGCCGAACCCGCGCTGTAGGCGATGTTGGCGACCAGTTGGCGCTTGTACTGCTTGGCGAACTTTTCGACCGCCTTGTAGGTGTTCACGCCGAAGTCGGTGTTCTCGTACACCACCGCGATCTTGGCGGTCGGCACCGCCTTGATGCCATCCAGGAACTGCATCATGTTCTCGACGAAGGTATCGTCGTTGGGCGAGGTGCGGAAGAACCACTTGTAGCCGCGTTCGGTCAGGTCGGGGCTGCTGGATTCGCCGTTCACATAGGGGATGCCGCGCTGCTCGGCGATGCGGCTGGCGGTCTTGGTCACGGCCGACTGGTAGGCGCCGGTCAGGGCCACGACCTTTTCCTGGTCGATCAGGCGCTGGGCATCGGCCAGGCCCACTTCGGGCTTGCCCTGGGAATCGCCGAACACCACTTCGATCTTGGCGCCGCCCAACGCGGGCAGCCCGCTGCCCGCGGCCAGCGGTATGCCTTCGAGCTCGGGATGCGGATTGTTGATGATCTCGACCGCCAGCTCGACGGCCGCCTTGATCTCCGCCCCCGTGGACGCCAAGGCGCCCGACAAGGGGTAGATCGCGCCGATGCGCACGGCCTGTTGCGCCTGCGCGGGCACGGCGCACATCAGCGCCAGACTCGCGGCGACACCCGCGATGAGCTTCATCTTCATAACTGGACTCCTGGATTGAACTGGCTGGGTGTGAAAGCAATGCATGGACGCGTATCGGGCCACCCTCTTGCGGATGGCCGCGTTCGCGGCGGCACGAGGCCATCCGGCAAGCCGGAAGGCCCCAGATTCAAAGCGGTTGTCGCCATTTCCCCTTGTCCTTTGATGGATCGTTTTGGTGGCACAACTGGTACTGCAACGCGACTACGACTTCTAACGCTTCCCGCTACCGGGAAAGCGGATCAATGGAGGTCAGAACACCGCCATCCGGCTGTTGATGAGGTCCGTGACCAGCATGTGGCCCGGCGCGTGGGTAATGCAGAATTCCGGCCGCACGGCTGCCACCACCGACTGCGGGGTGACGCCGCAAGCCCAGAACACCGGCATTTCGCCTTCGCGTATCTCCACCGGATCACCATAGTCCGGGCGGCTGATGTCGGCAATACCGATCAACGCGGGGTCGCCGATATGGACCGGCGCGCCGTGGACCGAGGGAAAACGCGAAGTGACCTGGATGGCGCGGATGGCGTCCGCCGCCTTCAGGGGACGCATCGACACCACCAACGGGCCGCCGAACACGCCCGCGGTGTGGGTGGGGACGTTGGTGCGGTACATGGGCACGTTGCAGCCCTGCTCGATGTGGCGCACCGGCAAGCCATTGTCCAGCATCGCCTCTTCAAACGAGAACGAGCAGCCGATCAGGAACGACACCAGGTCGTCGCGCCAGATGTCGCGCACGTCGGTGGGCTCGGCCACCAGCTCGCCGTTCTTCCACACCCGGTAGCGCGGGATGTCGCTGCGTATATCGATGTCCTGGCCCAGTTCCGGCAAGGCGGGATCGCCGGGTTCGGACATGGCCAGCAAGGGACAGGGCTTGGGGTTGCGCTGGCAGAAATGCAGGAAGTCCGCAGCCAGCGCGCGCGGCAGGATTGCGAGGTTGGCCTGGACGTGGCCGGGAGCCAGGTTCGCGGTCGGGCCGGTCAGTTTGCCGCTGCGTGCGTCCAGCCGCGCCTGCCGGGCCAATTCGACGCTGGCGCGCGCCGCGGGTTTCGATTGCATGCCTATCCCCTTGATGACAGTGTAGGTATGGGGACATTGCACAGGAAGCGCGCACCAGCGTCCAATCACAAGTTGCGATAGACCCCGATCAAAATTACTTATCAGGGTTATGCCGGATGGCGCAACGCCTCTTCCCGCGCAATCTGCTGCGCCGCCTCGGCCACCGCGCGCGGGATCTGGCTGTCCGGCCCCTGCATCCAGCAGGCGGTGTAGTGCAGCGGCGGCAAGGCTGGCGCCTTCACGTCCAGGATGCGCAATTCGCCCTGCGCCAGCTCCTTGTGGAGAATGACGGGCGCGATGACCGCGGTGCCGATGCCGTCCTGCGCCATCCGCACGATGACGCTGAGCGCCGAACTGCCATACATGCGCGGCGCCTCCACGCCGGCCTGCTGCAACAGCTGGCGCACGGCGCGGTGCGGATCGGTGGTGGACGGATAGGTGATGACGGGCCATTCGGCCAGCCGCTTCAAGGGGATGGGCTGGCGTCCGACCTTGAGCTTGGGGCTCGCCACCCAGCTCAGCGGGTAGTTGCAGAGATACAGGTTTTCGATGCGGGGCTCTTCCATCGGTCCCAGCAGAAAGGCCAGGTCGATCTGGCGCGAGGCGAGCTGCGTCTTCAGCACCGTGGTCGTATCCACCTGGATCTCGACCATCAGCGCCGGATAAGCGTCGTGCAGGTACTCCATCAGGGTTGGCAGCCAGGTATGGACGATCGTCTCGGACACCCCCAATCGCAGCATGCCGCTCATGACGCTCTTGGCCCTTGCGGCCTCCTGCATGTCGCGCCGCATCTGCAGCATGCGCTCGGCGTGTGACAGCAATTCGCGCCCCTTGCCCGTGAGCTTGATGCCGCGCGTGTCGCGGTCGAACAGCCGCACGCCCAGATCGGATTCCAGCGACGCGATGCGCTGGGAGATGGCAGGCTGGGTGGCGTTGAGCTTCTCGGCCGCGGCCCGGAACCCGCCCAGGGTGGCGACCCAGAAAAACGTTTCGATATTGCGCAGATCGATCATGGCGGCGGAGTCCGGCTATGCAGCCGCCATCTTAGCGTCCGGGACGGGCGGGCGGCTGCCGTCCGCCCCGGCTGCGCATCACTGGCCGGCGTAGAGCGCTTCCACCGCCAGGCCGATGCTCAGGATACGGCGGTCCGTGCCGTTGCTGCCCGCGATCATCAGCCCCACCGGCGCGGTGCCGGCGGCATGGCAAGGCAGCGACAGCGCGCAGCCATCCAGAAAATTGATCAGCGTCGGATTGCGCAGGATCAGGCCATTGGCGGCGTAATAGGCCTCGTCCGAACCCTGCAGGTCGGCCACCGCCGGCGCCACGATGGGCGTGGTCGGCATGATCAGGGCGTCGTAGCCGGCGATGCGGCGGTCCACCGCCGCGACCCAGGCTTCGCGCGCGTCCAGCAGGTCCAGGTAGTCGGCCGCGCTCATGTCCTTGCCGCGCATGATGCGCGACACCACGCGCGGGTCGTAGCGCTTGCCCGCGCGGGCGATCAGGTCGCGGTGCCAGGCCCAGGCCTCGGCGGCGGTGAAGCCACCCTTGGCGTTGATGGCGGCCAGTTCGGCGAACTCCGGAATCGCGATCTCTTCGACCAGCGCGCCGGCGGCCTTCAGGCGGCTGACGGCGGCCGCGAAGCTGTCGGCGACATGCTTTTCCATGGCGTCCAGCGCCAGCGTGGTCGGGATGGCCAGGCGCAGGCCGCGCAGCACGGCCGCTTCGGGCACCGGGCCGCCGTCGCCGGACAGGATGGCGTCCAGTTCGGCGCAGCAGCGCACGCTGGCGGCGATCGGGCCGATGGAATCCAGGTTGGCCGACAGCGGCAGCACGCCGTCCATGGAGACGCGCCAGGCGCTGGGCTTGAAGCCCGTCAGGCCGCAAAGCGCGGCCGGGATGCGCACGGAGCCGCCGGTGTCCGAACCGATGGCGGCGGCGGCCATGCCGTCGCTGACCGACACCGCAGCGCCCGAGGAGGAGCCGCCGGGAATGCGGCCGGTGGCGCGGTCGTAGGGGTTTAGCGGCGTGCCGTAATGGGGATTGATGCCCAGGCCCGAATAGGCGAATTCGACCATGTTGGTGCGGCCGATGATGACCGCGCCCGCCGCGATCAAGCGGCGCACGACTTCGGCGTCGGCGTCGGCCGCCGGTTCGCCTTCACGGGCCACCGAGCCGGCCATGGTGGTCTCGCCCTCGACGTCGAACAGGTCCTTGATGCTGATGGGCAGGCCCTCGATGGCCGAGCGCACGATGCCGGCCGCGCGCAAGGTGTCGCTGGCCTGCGCCTGCGCCAGCGCCGTTTCGGCGTACAGGCGCGTGTACGCGCGGGCGCCCTCGCCCGCCTCGTCCTGGGCGCGGGCCAGCGCGGCCTGCGTCAGTTCCACCGAGCTGCTGCGGCCCTCCTGCAGGGCCAGGGTCAGATCATTCAGGGTCGAAACCATAGTCATCCTAGTGCCGCCTTGCGGCATGAGTGCAAACGGGCGCGCCCCAAGGCGCGCCTGGCGATAGGCGCCGGGGGCCGGAATCAGGCCACCACGGGCAGCGTTTCGACATGATAGCGGTGACGCAGGCTGCGCTGGCGCCGCGGGTCGTGCAATTCCATGGTGAAGTCGGCCGAGGGGCGGATGCCGCCAATCGCGCCCACGGTGCCGCAGGTCATGCCGGCGCCCGCCGGCAGCACGGCGGAGCCGCCGGTGTAGCCGGCGATCAGGTCCTGCGGGGTGCGCAGCGACGCAAGCGGGCCTTCCTGATACAGCACTTCCACGCCGTTCTCGACGATGTAGGAACGGATGATCAGTTCGTCCCAGTACTCTGCCACGTCGGCCAGGCGCCAGGCGCTACTGGCCACTGGCTTGACGCAGACTTGCTTGGACATCGCCACGCTGTAGGTCTCCAGCTTGCGGTCGGTGTGGTCGGAGGCGATGCTGACGTACATCTCGCCGTCCACCGCGAACACGAAGGTCTCGACTTCGCCCGACGAATCCCCGCCCAGCGCCTGCACGGTTTCCTTCTGGGTCAGCTGGTTGTCGGCGATGCGGTAGTACAGCGGCACGCTGCTGGGGCGCGGCACGCCGATGGCGGCCAGCTCTTCGATGTGGTGCTCGATCGCGGCCATGTCGCGTCCGGCCCAGCCGGCGACGATCAGGGTGTCGAACTCGACTTCCACCTGGCGGGGTTGCGAGTCTTCGATCTGGAATACGGCTTTCATATCTGTCCTGCGGAATTAGGGGAGTGAAGGACGCGGCGGTACGCCGCGCCCCGGAATGTCTATGGAATGAAGCTCAGCCGAATACGCGCGGCAGCCACAGCGCCACGTCCGGCCAGAAGGCCAGCAGCGCCAGCATCACGAACATGGCCAGCACGAACGGCAGGCTGCCGACGATGACCGCGCTCATGGAGCCGCTCTTGCGCAGGCTCTGCACCACGAACAGGTTCAGGCCCACGGGCGGCGTGATCAGGGCGGCTTCGACCAGGATGATGATGACGATGCCCAGCCAGATGGGATCGAAACCCAGGCCGATCATGATGGGCGCGATGATCGGGATGGTCGTGATCATCATGGACAGCGTTTCCATGAAGCAGCCCAGCACCAGGTAGAAGATCACCACGATCAGCAGCATCCAGCCGGGCGACAGGCCCAGTCCCGTGATCGACTTGGTCAGCGCATCCGTCAGACCGGTAGCGGACATGACGAAGTTCAGGAAGCTGGCCGCCACCACGATTAACATGATCATGGCCGTGGACCGCATCGTGCCTTCCATGACTTCGCGCAGCATTGACCACGTCAGGCGGCGGAACCAGGCAGCCAGGATGAAGGCGCCCAGCACGCCCAGCGCGGCGGCTTCGGTCGGCGTGGCCAGTCCGGCATAGATGGAGCCGACCACCAGGAGAAAGATCCCCATGGGCGGTGCCAGGTGCACCAGGCTGGCGAAGCGCTGGCCCCAGGTCGCCTGGATCTTCTTGCCACCCCAGGACGGCTTGGCGACGCAGGCAATGACCACCGTCAACATGAACAGCGCGGCCATCGCGAAGCCCGGGATGATGCCCGCCAGATACAGCTTGGGCACCGACGAGTTCGTCAGCACGCCATAGATGACCAGATTGATCGAAGGCGGGATCAGGATCCCCAGCGTGCCGCCGGCGGCCAAGCTGCCCAGGAACAGCGGCTCGTTGTAGCCGTACTTGCGGATCTGCGGAATGGCCACCGTGCCCACGGTCGCGGCGGTCGCCACGCTGGAGCCCGAGGTGGCCGAGAACAGCGTCGAGGCGCCGATGTTGGCGTGCATCAGCCCGCCCGGCAGCCACGACAGCCACAGGCTCATCGCGCCATACATGCGTTCGGCGAAACCGGCGCGCAGCAGCACCTCGCCCAGCATGATGAACAACGGAATCGCCACCAGCAGGAACTCGTTGTTGGTGCTCCACGAGACTTCGCCGATGGCGCGCGTCAGCGGCAGCATGGAGAACAGCGGATCCAGGATCAGGCCCAGCACGCCCAGCGCCGCGCCGACCGGAATGGACAGGCCGATCAGCACCAGGAGCAGTATCAATGCGGTGGAAATCATGCGGTCTCTCCCTTCACCATGCGCTCGCCCGCGGCGGCTTCCTCGTCGGCCTCTTCCTGCGCCGAACGCACGCCGCAAATGCTCTTGACCAGTTCGATATCGCCCGTGACCAGCGCGGCGGAAGCGCGCGCCAGCATCAGCGCGACCGTGATGCACATCCACGCCAGGCCCAGCACCCACAGGCCCTGCGGAATCCACAAGGGCGTGGCCAGCGGCGTATTGGCCGCGGATTTCTGCGCCCAGGAGGTCTGCACGACCTCGGACGCGTAGTAAGTCAGGTACACCATGAAGACGGCCAGGGCCACCATGGAGATCCAGTCCAGCACGGCGGCAACGCGCACCGGCATGTATTGGTAGACCACGTCGACGCGCACATTGGCACGCTGCAGCGTGGCGAACGCCAGCGCCCAGGAGGTGCTGATGGCGAAGGCGTAGCTGGACAGTTCGTCCGCGCCGCCCGTGGTGAAGCCCAGGAACTTGCGGGCCAACACGTCAAACGAAATCAGCAGCACGCTGGCCACGGTCAGCGCGCCGCCGGCCCACACCGCCAGGCGCGAGAAGCTCTCGGCGCGCCGCAATAGCCCGCCCAGCAGGCGGAAGTGTTCAGATTGAGTCATGAGTTAAACCTTTGCGGGGCCAGGCATCGCCGCCCCGACTATCAAAGTAGCGAATAGCCCCATCGAGATGCTACGAATCCAGCTCCGCCGGCCCGTAGCACACCGCCCCATCGGGATGCCGCGGATCCGGCTCCGCCGGTCCGCAGGCATGCCCCCCTGGGGGGGAAGCGCGCAGCGCTTCGGGGGGGGCCTACTTCTTTGCGGTCAGGCCCAGCGTCTTGCCAACGGTGGCGTTGAAGTCCTTCACGCACTGGGCCGAGCAGCGCGCGGCCCACTTGGGCAGCACGGCTTCTTCGGTGACCTTCTTCAACAACGCGCGGTCCGCGTCCGAGGGCTGAACCAGGACCATCTTGCCCTTGACCGGGAACGGGCAAGCAGCGGCGCCGGTGTTGCAGTCATAGCCTTCCTGGGTCTGGCGCGCGGCGGCGTCCCAGATGTTGTCGACCAGCGTCTTCACATTGGTCTGCAGGAAGGTGCGCACGTTGGGGTCCAGCTTGTCCCAGGCCTTCTGGTTGACGGCGTGGATCTGCTGGTTCCAGTTGATCGGCAGCGCGACCAGGTGCGTGGACACCTCGTACCACTTGGCCGAATAGCCGGACAGCGAACCCGTGATGGCGCAATCCACCACCTTGTTCTGCAGCGCGGGCACGACTTCACCGAAGGCCATGGTCACGCTGGAACCGCCCAGCGCCTCGACGAACTCGGCGGTGGTGCGGCTGCTGGTACGGACCTTCTTGCCCTTGATGTCGGCCAGGCTCTTGATTTCGGCGTTGCAGAACAGTACTTGCGCGGGATAGGTGGAAATGCCCAGCAGTTTGACGTTGCTGCCCTCGCCATACAGCTTGGCGTAGACCGGTTCGAACGCATCGGTGACGGCGCGCGCGGTCTTGACGTCCGGCGCCAGGCCGGCCAGGTCGATCGCCTCGTTGATGGGGTTGTCGCTGGCGAAGTACGCCAGGGTGGCGGTGCCGAACTCGACCACGCCCTGCGACATCAGGCGCAGCAGCTCGGGCCCCTTCAAGCCCATTTCGTTGAAGCCCTTGATGTCGGCCGTGACCTGACCCTTGGACAGCTCGGGGATGGTCTTGGTCCAGAACGGCTTTTCGTAATCGTTGTAGGCGGTCAGGTTGCTCAGGCCGCCCACGACCTTCAACTGGGTCTTGGGGAGGTCCTGGGCCTGGGCGGCGCCGGCCAGCAGGCTGGCGGCGACGGCGGCGAAAACGAGAGACTTCTTCATGGACAAAACTCCTAGCTGGCGGGATGGTATGCCGCGCGCCGGATCCCGTTATCCTGGCGGCGCGCGGTGGCAATCGAAGAGTCTGGAGATCAGCCGCGCGGCGGCGCGCATGGCGCCTGCGCGGCATGGCTTGCCGCCCGGGTCTGGCAATGGGACATACGCTGGTTCATGCTTTCCCCCGCTCGATGCATCCAGGCGATCGTTATTGATGTGGCGCCATTGCAGCGTCAGGGGCGCGGAGCGTCCAATCGTATGTTGCGATACGGGGGTATAAATTTTTCTTTGGTCTCGTGCGCCGCACGCCCCGCGTTTCGCGCAAACGACGCAGTGGCGCGGCTCAGCGGGCAGCCGGACGCACCGGAGCGCAGCCGCGTCCAGGGGCTGATCGCGCCCGCCGCGCGGCCCGATCTGGGGTAAACACCTAGAGCGGCGTCCCGTCCGCGGCCTGCTCCGCCACCTTCTGCGCCATCAGCGCGATGACGCGCACCGCGTGGCTGTCCGGCCCCTGCACCCAAGTGGCGGTGAAGCTCAGCTCCGGCAAGGGATCGGCTTCCACACGCAGGATGCGCAGTTCACCGCGCGCCAGTTCCTTGCCCAGGAACACGGGTGCGATGACGCTGGTGCCGATGCCGTCCTGCGTCATGCGCACCATCATCGACATCGACGCGCTGCCGTACATGCGCGGCGAATTGACGCCCGCGCGCGTCAGCATGTCGCGCACCACGCGGTAAGGCGCGCTATTGGAGGGATAGGTGATGATGGGCAGCTTGCCTATCCGCTCCAGGGTCAGCGGCTCCGGCCCCAGGTCCAGCACGGGGCTGGCGACCCAGGCCAACGGATAGGTGCATAGCGGCAGGTTCTCGACCCGAGCCTCCAGCACCGGCCCCATCAGGAAGGCCAGATCGATCTGCCGCGACATCAGATGCGAGCGCAGCACGTGAGTCGTGTCCACCTCGATCTCCAGCACCAGCGCCGGATAATTGGAGTGGATCAGTTCTATCAACGTGGGCAGCCAGGTCTGCACGATGGTTTCGGCCACGCCGATGCGCACCGTGCCGCTCATGACGTTCTGTTCGCGCGCGGCTTCGAACATGTCGCGCCGCACCTGCAGCATGCGCTCGGCATGCGACAGCAGTTCGTGGCCCTTGGCCGTCAGCTTCACGCCGCGCGCGTCGCGCTCGAACAGGCGCACGCCCAGGTCGGCCTCCAGCGAGGCGATGCGCTGCGACACCGCAGGTTGCGTGGTGTTGAGTTTGTCCGACGCGGCGCGAAAGCTGCCCAGCGTGGCCACCCAGAAAAAAGTTTCGATATTGCGTAGTTCTATCATGAGCCTGTTCCCCCGGCGCGATGAGCGTATCATGGCAGCCGCCCGGTACCTGCAAACCGGCATTCCAGCCACCAAAGGAGTTTGTCGATGACCCCGGCCGATAACGGTCGCACGCGCCGTGCAGCGCCCGCTTCCAGCGGCCCGATGATGGGGGTGCTGTTGCTGGTGCTGTCGATGTGGACGCTGTCGTGCCTGGATGCCAGCGGCAAGTGGGTGATGAATGCGGGCGTGCCGCTGCTGGTGCTGTCGTGGTTCCGCTATGCCGTGCACCTGGCGCTGGTGCTGGCCCTGGTGCTGCCCGCGCGCGGCCTGGGCGTTTTTCGCAGCAAGAAGCCGCGCGAACAGATCCTGCGCGGCGGCTCGATGTTCCTGGCCACGCTGATGTTCTTCACCACGCTGAGCTACATCCCGCAGGCCGAGGCCACCGCCATCAATTTCCTGGCGCCGCTGCTGGTGCTGTCGGCCGCGCCCTGGGTCCTGAAGGAGCCCGCCCGCCTGTCGCGCTTCGTCGCCGCGGGCATCGCCTTCATCGGCGTGATCATCGTGATCCGCCCGGGCGGCGGCCTGGATCCGGTGGGCACGGTGTTCGGCCTGCTCACCGCCTGTTGCTTCGCCGTCCAGTTCATCGCGACGCGGCGCGTGGCGGGCGACGATCCCTTCACCTCGCTGATCTGGAGCGGCGCCGTCGGCACGATCTGCCTGACCCTGACCCTGCCCTTCATCCTGCCGCCCGCCCTGCCCGTCCTCAAGGCGCTGGCGCCGCTGGACTGGGTCGTGCTGATCTCCACCGGCATTACCGGCGGCCTGGGCCATCTGTTCCAGATCGCCGCCTACCGCCGCGCGCCCGCTTCCACCCTGGCTCCCTTCGTCTACCTGCAGATCCTCAGCGCCACCTCGGTCGGCTGGCTGGTCTGGGGCCATTTCCCGGACCCGCTGACCTGGCTGGGCATCGCCATCATCTGCGCCAGCGGCATCGGCATCGGCCTGATCGAGTGGCGCCGCAGCCGCGCCCAGGCCGCGCCGCTGGCTGGCGCCGACGCGCGCTGACCCGCCAGCGCGCCCGCGCCTCCTCCCGTACAATGCGGGTCGCTTTTTGCGCTTTCGCGCATGGGCGATCCAGGCATTTCCCCGAATCGAGGCTCCCATGATCATCAAGCCCCGCGTACGCGGTTTCATCTGCGTCACCACCCATCCCGCCGGCTGCGCCGCCAACGTCCGCAACCAGATCGACTACGTCCGCGCCCAGGGGCCGATAGCTGGCGGGCCGAAACGCGTGCTGGTGCTGGGCGCATCGACCGGCTATGGCCTCGCGGCGCGGATCAGCGCGGCCTTCGGCTGCGGCGCGCAGACGCTGGGCGTGTTCTTCGAGCGGCCGGGCGACGCGGCCAAGGCCGGCACGCCGGGCTGGTACAACACGGCGGAATTCCATGAGCAGGCCCATGCCGCCGGGCTTTACGCCAAGAGCATCAATGGCGACGCCTTCTCCGATGAGATCAAGCGCAAGACCATAGACCTCATCAAACAGGACCTGGGCCAGGTCGATCAGGTGATCTACAGCCTGGCCGCGCCGCGCCGCACGCACCCCAAGACCGGGGAAGTCTTCAATTCCACGCTCAAGCCCATCGGCCACGCAGTGAACCTGCGCGGCCTGGACACCGACCGCGAAGTGATCAAGGAATCCGTGCTGGAGCCCGCCACCCAGGCCGAGATCGACGCCACCGTCGCCGTCATGGGCGGCGAGGACTGGCAGATGTGGATCGACGCGCTGCTGGAAGCCGGCGTGCTGGCGGAAGGCGCCAGCACCACGGCGTTCACCTACCTGGGCGAGAAAATCACCCACGACATCTACTGGAACGGCTCCATCGGCGCCGCCAAGAAGGACCTGGACCAGAAGGTGCTGGAGATCCGCGCCAAGCTGGCCGCGCGTGGCGGCGACGCCCGCGTGTCGGTGCTGAAGGCGGTGGTCACGCAGGCCAGCTCGGCGATCCCGATGATGCCGCTGTACCTGTCGCTGCTGTTCAAGACCATGAAGGAAACCGGCACGCATGAAGGCTGCATCGAACAGGTCTATGGCCTGTACCGCGACAGCCTGTGCGGCAAGACGCCCATCCTGGACCAGGAAGGCCGCCTGCGCGCCGACTACAAGGAACTGGATCCCGAGGTGCAGGCCCGCGTGCAGGCGCTGTGGGGCCAGGTTACCAACGACAACATCTACCAGCTGACGGACTTCGCGGGCTACAAGCAGGACTTCCTGCGCCTGTTCGGCTTCGAGATCGACGGCGTCGACTATGAAGCCGACACCGATCCGGCCGTGGCAATCCGCGATCTGGCATAAGCCCCGGCACTAGCGCGCCATCAGCTCCAGCAGGCGGTCCAGGCCGCCTTCGTCGATGGCTACATTGACCTCCTCGCGCACTGCCGGCTTGGCGCGGTAGCCCACCGACAAGCCCGCCGCGCGCATCATCGGCAGGTCGTTGGCGCCGTCGCCCACGGCGATGGCGCGCTCCGGTCCCACGCCCAGGGACGCGCACACTTCCAGCAGCTTGCGGCGCTTTTCCTCGCCGTCGCAGATATCGCCCCAAACTTGCGGCAGCAGCCGGCCGGTCAAGCGGCCGTCCACGATTTCCAGCACATTGGCGCGCACGTCGTCCAGGCCCAGGCGCACCCGCAGCCGGTCGGTGAAGCAGGTGAAGCCGCCGGTCACCAGCAGGCAAGTCAGGCCGGCGGCCTTGCATGCCGCGATCAGCGTCTCGGCGCCGGGATTGAGGCGCACGCGCTGCTCATAGACCTCGTCCAGCGCCGCTTCCGGCATGCCCGCCAGCAACGCCACGCGCTCGCGCAGGCTCTGCTTGTAGTCCTTTGTTTCGCCGCGCATCGCGGCTTCCGTCAGCGCCGCCACCTCGGCCTTCTTGCCCATCAGGTCCGCCATTTCGTCCAGCGTCTCGATCGAGATCAGCGTGGAGTCCATGTCGAAGGCGATGAGCTTGTAGTCCGTGAGCGCCAGCGTAGGCGCAACGCCGCGCCAAAGCAGGCCGGGAATCGTCGAGGCGGAATGCATGAGGGATCCTTGGTCTATGCGGGATGTGAGGGGTCGCGGCCTTGCTCGCGCAACCACTCGATGAACAGGAGCGCCGACGCGGCGGCCGGGCCGTCCTGACGGTACAGCGCGTGGATGCCGGCGTTCGGCAGCTGCGGCCCGTCGAACAGCGGACGCAGGCGGTCGGCGCGGATGTCGTCGTCCAGCAGGCACCAGGGCGCCAGCGCGATGCCCAGGTCATTCATGGCGGCCTGCATGCACAGGAACTGGTGGTCGAACACCGGCCCCGGCAATTGCGCGGGCACGTCCACCTTGGCCAGCGCGAACCAACGCGGCCAGTGGTCCATGCCGCCCGCGATCTTCAGCAGCGGATGCCCCAGACAATCCGCGGGCGCCGCCAACCGGTTGCGCTCGATGAAGCGCGGCGACGCCACCGGCACGTGGAAATCGTCCAGGCAGTGCACACAGGCCAGGTCGGAGTGCGCCATGTAGCCATGGCGGATCAGCACATCGCTGCCGGTGTCGCCGCCGCGGTCCAGGAAGGACCGCCCTTGCGTGGTGAGTTGCACGTCCACGCCGGGATGCCGCGCCTGGAACGCCGACAGGCGCGGGATCAGCCATTTCATGGTCAGGGACGGCGTGGCGCAGACGCGCAGCACGCCGCCGTAGGCGGGCGATTTCAGCTTGGCGGTCGCCGCCGCGATGCGCTCCAGGCTGGCCTGGATCTCGGGGAAATACGCCTGGGCGCAAGGCAGCAGCGCCACGCCGCGCGCCTCGCGCGCGAACAGGGGCTGCCCCACGTACTCTTCGAGTATGCGGATCTGTTGGCTGACCGCGCTGTGCGTGATGCTCAGTTCATCGGCGGCCGCGGTGAAACTGCGCAGACGCGCCGCGGCTTCGAACACGCGCAAGGCCTTGAGCGGCGGCAGGCTCTGCCCCGCCATCTCAGTTGCGGCCCGCCCGCGCGCCGGCCTGGCGCCGCGCTGTGCTGCTCTTTCCCACGTTTTCCCTTGTTGTCTATTTTTTATCGGCGCGGCTTGCGCGCGCCTGACCTATCCAGCCGCATTCTAGGTGATAGCCCGGGCGCCGACCTCTTAGAAAAACTAACGACTACCCTTAAAAAACACCGCTGGTCGCGCGTGGCACCCGTTCCTATGATGCCCACAACCTCAGGCAGGAAGCAAAACATGGCATCAATCACCGTAGACGGCATCGTCAAGACTTTCGGCGGGCAGCAAGTCCTGCGCAATCTGTCCCTGCACATCCCCGACGGCGCGTTCTACACGCTGCTGGGACCCAGCGGCTGCGGCAAGACCACGCTGCTGCGCTGCATTGCCGGCTTCTATGCCCCCGACGGCGGGCGCCTGCTGTTCGACCAGGACGACGTGACCCACGTGTCCGCGCACCGCCGCGACATCGGCATGGTGTTCCAGGACTATGCGCTGTTCCCCGACAAGACCGCCTTCGACAACGTGGCCTACGGCCTGCGCGCCCGCGGCGTGGCGCGCGGCGAGATCACGCGGCGCGTCAACGAAGCGCTGGACAAGGTCGGGCTGCTGGCATTGGCCGACCGCTACCCCGCGCAGATGAGCGGCGGGCAGCGCCAGCGCGTGGCCCTGGCGCGCGCGCTGGTGATCCGCCCGCGCGTGCTGCTGATGGACGAGCCGTTGTCCAACCTGGACGCCAAGATGCGCCTGCAGATGCGCGACGTGATCCTGGACCTGGTGCGCGAGGCCGGCATCACCACTGTGTTCGTGACGCACGACCAGGAAGAAGCGCTGGCGATGTCGGACCGCATCGCCATCATGGACCGCGGCGACATCGCCCAGCTGGGCACGCCGGAAGAACTCTATGGCACGCCGGTCAACGCCTACGTGGCCGACTTCATCGGCTCGGCCAACGTGATCCCGGTGCCCGCCCGCAACGGCCAGGCCGGCGCGCCGGCCGGCCATGTGCGCTACGAAATCTGCGGCCTGGGCTTTGACGGCATGCAAGGCAGCGACCAGCTGGACGGCAAGGGCGTGCTGATCGCGCGCCCGGAAGAGCTGGCCCTGATGGCTCCAGCCCCCTACGTGCCCAACACCCTGCCCGGCAAGGTGCTGCGCCGGCAATACCTGGGCTTCAAGACGGCCTACCGGATCGCGCTGGACAACGGCTCCGAGATCCGCGTGGAGCTGCATGCCGGCAACATGGTGGCGCAGTTCCAGCCCGGTGAAGCCGTGCAGGTGCTGATCCCGGCCGACAGCCGCGTCGTCAACGCCTGAGGATGCGCCGACCATGAAAATCAAATGGTGGCCCTGGGGCGTGCTGACCGCAATCAGTCTGGTCCTGCTGTTGTTCTTCGTGCTTTACCCGCTGGGCGTGCTTTTCAGCAATAGCGTGACCGGGCAGGACGGCGGCTTCACGCTGGAAGGGTTCAAGGCCCTGCTGGCCGATACGCAATACGTGGAGGCGTTCGGCAACACGCTGATCCTGGGCCTGGCGGTCACGACCTGCACGGTACTGGTAGGCGTGCCCTTCGCCTACATGGTGGCGCGCTTCGACTTTCCGCTGAAGAACCTGGTGGCGATCCTGCCGGTGCTGACCATCGTGATACCCGAGATCATCGTCGGCCAATCCTGGCTGCTGATCCTGGGCAACAACGGCATCCTGACCAATCTGCTGGGCGACGCCGGCATCTCGCTGCCCTCGTTCTACGGCTGGACCGGCATGGTGTTCTCCATGACGCTGGTCTATTACACCTATATCTACCTGGGCGTGCTGGCGGCGCTGCGCGGCTTCGATGGGCAGTTGGAAGAGGCCGGCCTGAGCCTGGGCACGCCGCCGTTGTTGACCAAGCTGCGCGTGCTGGTGCCGGTGCTGCTGCCGGCGGTGCTGGTCAATGCACTGGTGGTGTTCACGCTGGTGGTGGGCAACTTCGCGCTGGCCATGCTGCTGGGCAGCCGCGTGCCGCTGCTGTCCGTCATGACCTACAACACCTTCGTCAGCGAAATGGGCGGCAGCCCGACGTTGCAGAGCGCGATGTCGGTGGTGTCCATCGCCATCGTCGCCATCGTGCTGTTCTTCCAGAAGCGCGTGGTCGAGCGCAAGGTCTACACCATGACGCAAGGGCGCGCACCGGCCGCTACCCGCGTGCGCTCCTGGACCGCCGTGCTCTACACCAGCGGCGTGGGCCTGATCATCTTCATTTCGATGCTGCCGCTGATCGTGGTCTTCATCGCCGCCTTCACCAAAACCAGCGGACCGGTCATGCAGTGGGGCCAATGGTCGCTGGCCAGCATGCAGCGCGCGCTGCACGGCGCGCCGGAGCCCATCCTGAACTCGCTCAAGTTCGCGTCCCTGGCCACGGTGCTGGGCGTGGCCTTCGCGGTGCTGGTGAGCTACCTGACGATCAAGAAGCGCAGCGCCTCGACCCAGGTGCTGGACTACATCGTGGTGCTGCCGCTGACCATCTCCGGCACCGTGCTGGGCATCGCGCTGGTGCAGACCTTCAACACCGGCTGGCTGGTGCTGGCGGGCACGTCGGGGATCATGGTGCTGTGCTACACGGTGCGGCGCCTGCCCTTCGCGGTGCGCAACGCCTCGTCGGTGCTGTTCAACATCCCCGAGTCGATCGAGGAAGCTTCGATCAGCCTGGGCGTGTCGCCGCTCATGACCTTCTTCAAGGTGATCCTGCCCGCCATGAAGGCGTCCATCATCTCGGCAGCCATCCTGATGTGGCTCACCACCATCTCCGAGCTGTCGGCTTCCATCGTCGCCTACAGCGGCGGCCTGGAGACCATGCCCATCGCCATCTTCCGCCAGGTCGACGGCGGCAGGCTGGGCATGGCGTCGGCCTACGGCGCGGCGCTGGTCACGGTCATCGTGCTGCCCATCATCGTGTCGGTCAAAGCGTTCCGCATCAAGCTGTTCTCCGGCAAATAACCCACTCGCACAGAGGCTAACCATGCAACTCAAGCACCTACTTCAGTACAGCGTCCTGGCCGCCGCCCTGGCCACCAGCGCCGCCCACGCCCAGAACGTCGTGCTCTATTCGTCCAACAACACGGAGACGATCGAAACCGCCCTGGACGCGGTGAAGCAGAAGTCGCCGAAATTGAACGTGCAGCCCGTCACCGGCGGCACCGGCACGATGATGAAGCGCATCGAGGCCGAGGCGCAGAACCCGCGCGGCGACCTGTTCTGGAGCGGCGGCTTCGGCACGCTGGGCGCCTACCGCCAGCACCTGCAGCCCTACCGCCCGGCCGATCTGGACAAGATCCCCACCGAGTTCCGCGGTCCGGACGACCTGTGGGTGGGCACCAACGTGCACGTCATGGTGATGATGGTCAACGAGCGCCAGCTCAAGGGCCTGCCCGCGCCGGCCACCTGGTCCGACCTGATGCAGCCGCAATGGAAGAACAAGTTCGCCATCACCGACCCGTCCAAGAGCGGCACGGCCTACATGCTGGTCTACGGCCTCTTCAAGCAATTCGGCCAGGAAGGCCTGGACAAGATCGCCGCCAACGCGGTGGTCACAGCGTCGTCCGGCACCACCTACAAGGGCGTGGCCGCGGGCGAGTACGCCGTGGGCATGACGCTGGAGTACGCCGCGCAGGAATACGTGGCCGGCGGCCAGAAGGAAATCAAGCTGGTCTACCCGACCGAGGGCAGCTACCTGGCGCCTGAAGGCATGTTCATCATCAAGGGCGCGAAGAACATGGACGCCGCCAAGGCGCTCTACGACGGCCTCTTGAGCAAGGAATCGCAGGAAGCCCAGCTGGTGAAGAACTTTCGCCGTCCGACGCGCACCGACGTGGCCGTGGCCAGCCTGACCACCCTGCCCGACCTGAAGACCATCAAGATCTTCCCGGTCAGCCAGGATGCGGCGGCGAAGGAGTATGAGGCAGTGGTGTCGGCCTGGAACCAGGCCGTGGCCAAGGCGAAATAGATAGGCCCCCACGCCGCGCCCCTTCGGGGCTAGCTGCCCCCCGCGAGGGGGCTGGCCCACCTTGGGGTGGGCCGGCGGCGTCAGGCGCCGTTGACCATGCGTCCCGCCGCCAGCACCAGCTGACGCCCGCAACGGGCGGCCAACTGCGGATCGTGGGTCACCAGCACCAGCGTGGTGCCGTGTTCCCGGTGCAGGTCGAACATCAGGTCGATGACCGTCACGCCCGTGGCGGCGTCCAGGCTGCCGGTGGGCTCATCGGCGAACAGCAGGTCGGGCTGCACCACGAAGGCGCGCGCCAGCGACACGCGCTGCTGTTCGCCGCCCGACAGGGTGCGCGGGTAGTGATGCAGGCGCTTGCCCAGCCCCACCCGCTCCAGCATGGCCTGCGCCGCGTCCCGCGCCGATTGCCCGGCCAGCTCCAGCGGCAGCATCACGTTTTCCAGCGCCGTCAGGTTGGGCAGCAGCTGAAATGACTGGAACACGAAGCCCACATGATTGGCGCGCAAGCGCGCGCGGCCGTCCTCGTCCAGCGAGAATAGGTCCTGTCCCGCCAGGCGCACGCTGCCCGCGCTGGGAACATCCAGGCCGGCCAGCAGTCCCAACAAGGTGGACTTGCCCGACCCCGAACTGCCGGTGATGGCTACGGCGCTGCCCGCCTCGACCGTAAAATCAATACCTTCCAGGATGGAGAGCGTGCCGCCGGCATCGGCCACCTGCTTGCCCAGCCCTTTCACCTCGATCGAATTCTTGTTATCCATGCGCCTATTTCCCCGTCTGCTACTCATGTCCGCCATGGCGACCGCCATCGTGGCGCCCGCCCACGCTCAGACCGCGTCCGCGGCCCAGGGTTCCACGCCCCGCACGGTATTGGTCCTGGGCGATAGTCTGTCCGCCGAATACGGCATCAAGCGCGGCACCGGTTGGGTGCCGCTGCTTTCCGCCCGCGTAGCGGAACAATACCCCAAGTACCAGGTGGTCAACGCCAGCATCAGCGGCGACACGACCAGCGGCGGCGTGGCCCGCCTGCCTGCCCTGCTGCGCCAACATGCGCCGGCCGTGGTGGTGCTGGAGCTGGGCTCGAACGACGCGCTGCGCGGCCTGCCGCTGACCATGACCGAGCAGAACCTGCGCACCATGGCCCAGGCCGCCCGCAAGGCCGACGCGCAGGTCCTGATCGTCGGCATGCAGATTCCGCCCAATTACGGCCGGGACTACACCCAGCGCTTCGCCCAGGTCTTCCCCGCGGTCGCCAAAGACGAAAACGCCCGGCTCGTGCCCTTCCTGATGGAAGGTATCGCAACGAACCGGGCGATGTTCCAGGCTGACGGCATCCATCCGAACGAGGATGCCCAGCCTCTGCTGCTGGACAACGTGTGGCCGACGCTGCGGCCACTGTTGAACTGACTCTGGCTGATCAGCCGGCTGCCGGCTGATCGCCGCGGATGACCGTGGCGGCGGCGGGCAGCACCTGCACTTTGTACTCTTCACGCAGCATGCGCAGCATGGCTTCGTTTTCGGCCTGGCCCCAGGCGCCCGACAACTGCTGCGCCAGGCGTTCCTTGTCGGCCGGATCAACCGTGCCGGCCTCGACCTTCTCCAGGCGCGCCAGCGTGTAGTCCGAACCCGATTGCACGCCGGCATAGGCCGGCAGCGTGGCGGCGGGCAGGCGCATGACGGCGTCCAGCACCGGACGCGGCAGTTCCTTGGGATCCTGGCGCGACACGACCACCGGCGCGCCAAAGCCTTCCGGCGTGGCGGCGGGGTTGGCCCGGTCGGCGGCCAGCGCGGCCTCGCCGGCCTTCTTGGCGGCTTCGGCCGAACGCTCGTCCAGCAGCTTGGCGCGGATGGTGTCCGAAACCTTGTCCAGCGGCGGCACGTGGGCCGGCTCGACCGCGCCGACGCGCAGGGCCAGCATGGTGTCGGGCGACAGCTCGATCACGCCGGAGTTCTGCTTTTCGCGCAGCACATCGGGCGAGAACAGCACCTGGCGCACGCGCGGGTTGTCCAGCAGCGCGGCGTCGGGGCCGGCGGCGGCCGAGCCCGGGCCGGCCTTGTCGGCGGGCAGCAGGCCTTCGCGGGTCACGCCGGCGGCGGTGCGCAGCTTCAGGCCGACGGCGTCGGCGGCGGGCTGCAGGCTGTCGCGCTGGTCATAGACCTGCTTGTTCAGCTGGCTGGCCATTTCCGAGAAACGGACGGCGGCAAGCTGCTTGCGGACTTCGGCGGTGATCTGGTCCTTGACCTCGGCCAGCGGCTTGATGGCGGCGGGCTGGATCTCGGTGACCTTGACCACGTGCAGGCCGGACGGGGTTTCGATCACGCCGGACACCTGGTCCTTGGCCTGGCCGAAAATCGCCTTTTCCAGCGGACCGGTCAGCATGCCCGGAGCCAGCCAGCCCAGATCGCCGCCATTGGCGGCCGAGCCCGCGTCCTGCGAGTTCTTGCGCGCCAATTCGGCGAACTGCGCCGGGTCGGCGGCGGCCTGCTTGGCCAGGTCCTCGGCCTTGGCGCGCGCGGCCTTGCGGGCGTCTTCCGAAGCGCCGGGGGCCAGGGTGATCATGATGTGGCTGGCGCGGCGGCGTTCGGGCTGGCCGAAGCGGTTCTTGTTCTGCTCGTAGTAGGACGCCAGGTCCTCGTCCTTGACCTGCACGCCTTGCGTGGCGGCGGCCTCGTCCAGCACCACGTACTGAACCTGGACCTGTTCGGGAATCTGCAGCTGCTGCTTGTTGGCGTCGTACCAGGCCTGGATATCGGCCGGGCTGACGTTGACTTGCGAGCGGTAGTCGGCGGCGGCGAAGCGGCGCAGTTGCACCGTGCGCTGCTGCGTCAACGCCGTTTCCAGCGACGCCACGACTTCGCTGGGCGCGCGGGCCGACTGGCCAACGGGCTCCAGCACGCGCGCGACGGCGAGGTCGCGGCGCAGGCCGGCTTCGAACGAGGTCGGCGACATGCCTTGCGCGGCCAGCACCTGGCGATAGCGCTCGGGCGAGAAGCGGCCGTTGTCCTGGACTTCAGGAATCGCGGCGATGGTGTTGCGCAGCGTTTCGTCGGACACCGAGAAGCGGTTGTCGACGGCGACGTTGGCCAGCAGGCGCTGATTGATCAGCTGATTGAGCAGGCCTTCGCGCAGCGCCGGCGTGTCGATGACGGCCGGATCGAACTGCGCGCCCAAGCGCTGGCGGAACTGCTCCAGCTGGTTGCGGTGCGCCTGGTCGAACTCGGCCCGCGACACGGGCTGGCCATTGACCGTGGCCAATTCAGGCTCGGCGCGCATGAAGCTGTCATAGCCTTGAATACCGACCAGAAAGAAGGACGGCACAATCAGAAGCAGCAGGATGAGCTGCATCCAGCGCCGATGGCTGCGAATAAATTCGAACATGGAATCCCTGTTGCCGCACCCCAGGCACACGCCCGAAGCCGCAAGAAAACGCATAAAAAAAGGCGAACCAGATTCGCCCTGTTCCCATACCGGTCAATACCGGATCAGCGGGCGGATTTTACCATTTCTCATTCGCCGCGCAGACCAGGAATCTTCCGCATGCCTTCCGGGACCGCCCCCCGGCTCCGGCGGCACGAAACCGGGGACCGAGTCAACCCGGGGAACCACCATTTCCAGGCCCTTGCGGCCCCCGTATCGTGGCCTGTCAGGGTAAGCCCGCATTACCCCGACGCCGCCCCGTATGGCTGCGCCCCCCCTTCCACGCACGCTCAGAGGTAAACACTGATGCCGTTCACATCTCCCCGCCTGCAACTCCTGCGCACCTGCATCGCCCTGGCCTTCGTCGGTGGCGCCCCCGCCGCGCTGGCCGCGCCCGTCGCCGCCGTCCACGAAGCCGCCCAAGCCCAGCAGCAAGGCATGCTCGACACCATGCGGGACTTGGTCGGCATCGAGTCGGGCAGCAAGGACGTAGAAGGCGTGGAGCGCATCGCCGTCCTGATCCGCGACCGGCTCAAGGCGCTGGGCGGGACCGTCGAAATCATCCAGCCCACCGACGTCTTCCGCCTGGACGACACGCCGGAGAAGGTCGGCCCCATGGTCCACGCCGAATTCAAAGGCCGGGGCCAGAAGAAGATCATGCTGATCGCCCACATGGACACGGTCTACCGCAACGGCATGCTCAAGGACCAGCCCTTCCGCGTCGACGGCGACAAGGCCTACGGCCTGGGCATCGCCGACGACAAGCATGGCGTGGCCGCCATCATCCATACCCTGACCCTGCTGCAGAAGCTGGGGTTCGAGGACTACGGCACCATTACCGTGCTGATCAACGGCGACGAGGAAATCAGCTCGCCCGGCGCGCGCAGCACCATCACCCGGATGGGCGCCGACCAGGACGCGGTGTTCTCGTTCGAAGGCGGCGGCGCGGAAGCCCGCCTGACCCTGGCCACCAGCGGCATCGGCGCGGCCTACCTGACCGTGCAGGGCAAGACCTCGCACGCGGGCGCGCGTCCGGAAGGCGGCGTCAACGCCCTGTATGAACTGGCGCACCAGCTGCTGCAGCTGGACAAGCTGTCCAAGCCCGAGGAAGGATTGAAGCTGAACTGGACCGTGGCCCAGGCCGGCACCAACCGCAACGTCATCCCCGGCCAGGCCACCGCCCAGGCCGACGCCCGCGCCCTGCGCGTCTCCGACTTCGACGCGCTGTCGCGCACCCTGGAAGAGCGCATACAGAAGAAGCTGCTGCCCGAATCCAAGGTCAGCGTGAAGTTCGAGGTGCGCCGCCCGCCCTTGGAAGCCACGCCGGCCTCGCGCGCCCTGGCCCAGCACGGCGTGCAGATCTACAAGGAACTGGATCTGCCCATGAAGGTCGTGGACCGCGCCAGCGGCGGCGGCACCGACGCCGCCTTTGCCGCGCTCAAGGCGCGCGGCCCGGTGATCGAAGGCATGGGCCTGAGCGGCTTCGGCGCGCATTCCAACGACGCCGAGTACATCCAGATCAACAGCATCGTGCCGCGCCTGTACCTGGCTGCGCGGATGATCATGGACGTGTCGCGGGACAAGGCGCCCATGAAGTAGGCCCAAAGCCGGCCCGCAGTGCCGGCTGGCGCTGCCGGCCGGCCTGCTCCCTCCTGGAGAAGGAGTATCCTTGCAACCCTGACCAAAAGAACCCGAAGCAACACCCAAATGAGCGTAAAACTCCCCTCCTGGCCCTACTCCCGTTACATCGCGCACCGCGGCGGCGGCCGTCTGGCCCCGGAGAACACCCTGGCCGCCATGCGCGTGGGCGCCGAGCACGGCTTCACGATGTTCGAATACGACGTCAAGCTGAGCCGCGACAACGTGCTGGTGCTGATGCACGACGACGACGTGGACCGCACCTCCAACGGCCGCGGCCCCGCCGCCGCCAAGACCTACGCCGAGCTGGCCCAGCTGGATTTCGGCAGCTGGCATTCGGCCGCCTACGCCGGCGAGCCGCTGCCCACCTTCGCCGCCGTCGCCCGCTACACGGTCGCCAACGGCATCGCCAGCAACGTCGAGATCAAGCCCTGCCCGGGCCGCGAAGCCGAGACCGGCCGCGCCGTGGCGCTGGCCGCGCGCCAGCTGTGGCAAGGCGCGGCCGAAGCACCGCTGCTGTCCTCGTTCGCGGAAGAAGCGCTGCAGGCCGCGCTGGAAGCGGCTCCCGAACTGCCGCGCGCACTGCTGGTGGAGAAGGTCCCCGCCGACTGGCGCGAGCGCCTCGCCAAGTACGAGTGCGTGGCCCTGAACATCAATCAGAAAGACGCTACCCACGAACTGATAGCCGCCGTGCACGCCGCCGGCTACCGTATCGCGGCCTGGACCGTCAATGACCCGGAGCGCGCCCGCCTGCTGCTCGACTGGGGCATCGACGGCATTTTCACCGACGAGCTGGCCGCAATCCGGCCCGCCGCCTGAGGCAGAACGCCCGTGTTCAGTTACCGCCACGCCTTCCACGCCGGCAACCACGCCGACGTGCTCAAGCACGCCATCCTGATCCACACGCTGGATTACTTCAATAAAAAGGACGCGCCCTACTGGGTCGTGGACACCCATGCCGGCGTGGA